>Ga0208789_1000824_pt1 | contig 22944 bp, 18 predicted proteins | sample Methanotroph_Enr_FD_187368 | JGI IMG/M metagenome (GOLD analysis project Ga0208789, IMG submission 187368) | Enriched soil microbial communities from Old Woman Creek wetland in Ohio, USA - Methanotroph_Enrichment_5 (SPAdes) (version 2) | ecosystem: Environmental > Terrestrial > Soil > Wetlands...
TGAACTTGTCAACGATAAGTAGACAGTTCAAATAAAAAACTCTAGAACCCCCGTTCAGACTTAAACTGGACGGGGGTTTTGTATCCTAACGCATATGCTGGGCGAACGTTATTGTAGTAATAAATGAAATTATCGATGAATTCTTCGAAGTTTTCGCTTTTGTTTAGCCCAAAATCGATAAGCATCTCTTGTTTGATCCAGCCGTTAGTTGCCTCGATCACGGGATTATCCGTCGGAGTACCCGCTCTCGACATCGACCTCGTTATGCTATACTTTTTATGAGCTTCGAAATAGGCTCTGGAAGAATAAACCGCGCCTTGGTCTGTGTGCAAAACGATTGGGCTCGTTTGTTCTTCTTTTTTCATGATTTCCATTAAATCCTGCAGACATTCATAATAGGGAAAGACATCCCCTGGTTTACCGCTATGATGGTACGTGATGACTTCGTTATTATAGACGTCGAGGAAGAACGTCAGCTCGTGCTTCACGCCTTTATGCCTGACCACCGTCATGTCCGACACGATCAGCTTAAGGGGGTTCTCGACTTCCCATCCGCCGCGCACCAAGTTCTCGAATTTCACATTTTCTTCGCCCGGTTTCTTATTTGGATACCTTGGTTTTCTTAGGCATGATCTGATTTTTTGAAATTTACAGCATTCATGGACCATCCGGTCGCTGACCAGCCATCCCGTGTCCCGTCGTATGACCGCCCCAATCCGATGATATCCGTATGTTTTCCATCGCTCATGGATGTTTTTTACGAGGCTAGTCAAGATTTCCCGGTTTTGCTCTCGATGCCCTTTGATTCCTCGCGAGTGACGCCATTTATAGTAACCGGCCCGCGATACGCTCATCAGATGGCAAAGCTTCTTAATACTTGCTATTTTTTGGAGTCTTTCAACGATTTCGAATTCACATCTTTTGAAGTAACGAACTCCTTGTTTTTTCCACGTCCTTTCACCATGTAGCCTTTTTTTAGGCGTTCGTTCTCAATCCGTAATTCAAGAATCTCGATTTCCTTTAGTTTCTCCGCGCTTGCCTTTTCTTTCATCGCTTTTAAGCCTGGATGATGATTCCCGGGACGCCGCGCTAATGTTTCTTCGCCTTCTTCTTGGTATGTTTTCATCCAGTTAGTCATCATCCCCGAACTAATTTTCAGGCTTCGTGCCACGCTTGTTTGGCTTTGCTGACCGGAAACAACGAGATTGATAGCTCGCATTTTCTTTTCCTTGCTCCAAATCCGATGTGTCTTATTCTTTGTTCCTTTTGGTCTTCCCATTTTAGAGACCTCCTTTGTTTCAACTATAACAAAAAGTAGACTTCCCCTTTTTTTTTGGTTGTCTACTTTTACGTTACAGGTTCACCTCTCGAGATAATTGGCCTGCTTTTGTTTTGTCTATAAGTTAGATTCTGGCAACGCCCGTATCGCGAGCCGCTTGCGCGACTTTACTTGCGACAGCGGCATGGACGCGGCGATCGAATGGTGCCGGTAAAATATACTCGGCTTTTAATTCTTCTTTAGTGACGATGCTCGCAATGCCATACGCGGCAGCAATCATCATCGCGTGGTTGATATCTGAAGCACGGACATCAAGGGCACCTCTGAATATACCTGGGAACACGAGCAAGTTATTGATTTGGTTGGGTTGATCACTGCTGCCTGTACCGACCACAGCGGCTCCGGCGTGCAGAGCTTCTTCTCTGGTGATTTCCGGTGTTGGGTTTGCGAGCGGGAAGACGATGGACCCTTTGGCCATACTGGCAATCATCGTTTCAGAGACAATTTTACCGACGGAAACGCCGATAAATACATCGGAATCTTTCATCGCGTCAGCGAGAAGGCCATGATAATGTTTTTTATTGGTGATTTTTGCCATTTCCGCTTGCACTGGATTCATCCACGCTTCGCCTTCGCAGACGATGCCGAAACGGTCGACGAGGATAATGTTTTCCGCGCCTAAATCTTTAAGAAAACGAGCAATCGAAATTCCGGCAGCGCCGGCACCATTGATGACGATGCGAACCGCACCGATTTTCTTTTTGACGACTTGAAGCGCATTAAGCAAAGCGGCGCCGACGACAATCGCGGTTCCATGTTGATCGTCATGGAAAACCGGGATATCGCAGATGGCTTTTAGACGCGTCTCGATTTCAAAGCAGCGGGGGGCCGAAATATCTTCTAGATTTATACCACCGAAATTGCCGGCGAGCAATGCGACGGTTTGGATGATGACTTCAGGATCTTTGCTGCGGATGCATAACGGAATTGCATCGACCCCGCCGAAGGTTTTTAAAAGAACGCACTTGCCTTCCATGACAGGCATTCCGGCTTCAGGACCGATATCGCCGAGGCCTAAAACCGCGGTCCCGTCAGTGATGACGGCGACGAGGTTTCCGCGACCAGTTAGGGTGTAGCTTTGAGTGACGTCTTTTTGTATGACTAAACACGGAGTGGCGACACCCGGGGTATACGCGAGCGACAAATCATTTTTGGTCTCCACTTTTACTTTGGGGACGATGTCTAATTTGCCTTTCCATTCATAGTGTTTTTCTAACGATAATTTTCCGTAATCCATACTGGGTCCTCCTTATAAGAACATCGGGATGTAGGCAACGCTGTTCATCATCATCATCATGATGAAGATGAGACATGTGATCATGGCGCCTAAGTAGGGGCGTCCCGTTTTCTTGAAGAAGTAACGGTTGAAGAGTGGGAGAATCGCCATCATCGGGATGACGGATAAGAGCATATTGACGAAGAGCCAGTTGTCCGTGTAATAAACGGTTTTGGTAGTCGCAAAGGTAATGTATTGAATGGCGAGAACTCCGAATAAACCAATGATGTTGGCCAGTACCGCAATCAATTTGGAGAGCCATTCTTTATGGCCTTGATAACGGTTGACCATGTTGACGCGGATGGAGTTGGAGAAATAGAAGACAAAGAAGAAGGGGACATACATCAATAGGACAATCAAGTATTTAATCTTGTTGATCGGCCGTATGGCGAGGAAGAAACTTCTGAAATCAATATGGAAAGCGAGGTAAGAAAGCCCGACGAGGAGAAATAATGCGGCGAAGACCATGACGGCGAAGAGCAGGGTTTTGAGTAATCCTTTCCAGCCAATCTTGAATCCTTCAAGCGACACCATGGGGCGTTTGCATGCTTTAGAAATAAAGTAAGTGGCGAAGAAGATGACATAGCCGACACAGCCGCTGACGAGCGCCCAAAGCATGATGCCGTTATTCATTCTTTCAGGGAAGAACCAAGTGAGCCGACCGCCATTAGCGTCAGCAAATGCCGTGATGGAAACCTGACACATTGGGATAAAGATGAGACACGCAATGGTAGCGCCAATAAGCAGTGCGCCATAATTCAAGAGCTTTCCGACTTTGGTCGGTTCTGGGGTGGGTGCCGGAGCAGCAAAGACAATGCCTTTCTTAAAGAAAGGAATGAGAAGCATGAGACTCGCGATGCCGAGGATGAAGAGGAATCCGCCGACTAAGGAAATTGTATTTAAGAGTTCTTTCACTAAGAAGGTTTGATTCATGTAACTCATCGTCATGTTTAGATTCATGGCGATATCAAAGAATTCGATGACATGGCCGATAGAAGTTGGATCGAAGGGTTGCAGAGCGTGCAGTGTTTTTTCGTTATTGACGATACGCATGGTCAGATCGTTCGGATTACCGTAAACCCGTCCAATCTCAACATTAGTGACGGGAGTATCGCCCTCAAGTATCAAACCAGAGTTGATTAGGCGAATGGCTTCCGGAGCGGTTCTCATATCACCGAGCCAGCCGGTAAACGTTGGGTCACTGGCGAGTTCGTTTCGATAGGCGCCTTCGTCATAATAAGCATAGGCAATGCCGATGTTACTGCGAACTGGGGCTAAGGTTTCCTCGGTTAGCGTAAGCACATAACCGGAAACATAGATGGAGTGTAGTTTGCTTTGTGGGACGATGCCGTCGATGGCTTGCTTGCCGAAGTAGTTGGCTGCAAGCAGGACGCCATTTCCGCCAGCCGAGTGCCCGGCAGCGCCAATTTTGTCTTTCTGTACGTAATTAAAGATGTTGCTCGCGTACACGAATTCAGTCATTGGGATGAGCCCATAACCTTCGTTGGTCGCGGATTGGATTTGGTAAGTAGCGGTGGAGTCGCCTTGAGAATATGGGTCGATGGTGATAACAACGATGCCACGGCGGGCCAGTTCTAACGACATGCCGATTTGCGTTTCTTTGGTCCGTTGGAAGCCAGGAACGACGATGACGCAGGGCGCCGGTGTAGCGGCAGTGGCTGTCTTGGGTTTAAATAAATCAGCGACGATATATTGCCCATCAACGGTTTGCAGGGTGAATGAACTGACGTCAATCGTGCCTCCGTTTGTCTGGACAATGGATGCCGAACTTGATCCGATGAGGACAAGTAAAAGGGGAATCCAAACCAACTTTTGTTTTTTGAAGAATGATTTCACTTTATCCCAAAAGGAAACGCGTTCTTTCAACTCGGGATTTTTCGGTTTTGCTTTTTTAATCATAAATCGGCCTCCATGGCGAAATGGCACAATGACTACCAATAACATTTTCTTATTGATGAAAGCACTTACGCAATAATCGATATTTTATCGAGACATAATTTTTATTAATGGAAGAAATCAAAACCGCCCCTCAAATTGTATTGGGGCGGTCGTGTTTTTATCTGATTGGCTTGTAGTGATATTTCTGAGCGAATTCGACGAACTTTTCGGTATCGCTGAAAAGGTGCTTGTCTTTCTTCCAGATAAGCCCGATCCGAATCTTGATTGGTTCCTTTAACGGGATTGCGACAATCTCGTTTTCCATTGCGGCGACTTCTTTAAATAAGAACGCGCCTGCGCCCCCGTCTAGGAGATAGTTTTTAATCGTATAAAGTTGGCTCGAGTAGAGAAGAACGCGAGGCTCCTGTCCATACTTAGCAAACATGTCTTTGATTTTTGGATTTTGGTAGGAGTCCGCCTTCATTAAAATGAGTGGTTGGTTATCCAACTCTTCGACGCCCACTGACTTGAGTTTGGCAAGCGGGTGTTTACCGTTAACACAAAAGACAAGTTCGGTCTCCAACAAATCGATAATATTAAACTTTGATTCCATGCCATCTTCGACAATCGCGATGGCTAAATCTATTGATTCGTCCTCAACAAGAACACGCGTTTGTAACGATCCGTACTCAATCATTTCGATCTCAATCTCAGGATGGGCTTCTTTAAATTTTCTGAACATGGGTGGGAATAAAAAGGTGCCGATCATCGGCGGGATGCCAATCCGGAAATGGTTCTTTTTGCCACCGAAATCTTTCATCTGCATGATGAGCAGATCGACGTTAGCAAGAATCTCGTCGACACGCTTTAAAAAATACGTGCCTTCCATCGTGAGGGCAATCTTGTTGTTTTGACGGTGAAACAAAGAAACACCCAGCTCTTCTTCGAGCTCTTTAAGCGAAGCCGAGATAGCGGGCTGACTGACGTACAATTCAACGCTGGCACGCGTGATGTTGTTATACCGACAGACGGCTTGAAAGTAACGGAGTTGTAAAATCTTCATATTTTTTTCCTCGCACGTTTTGTTTTCTTTATCACCATTATGCCGAAACCCGAGGTCGATATCAAGGCGAACCCATAATTAAAAATAATCGAATGATAAAAACTCTTTAACGTTAATTGATTGACCGACCACCCGGGTTAGTATAAATTAAAATTATACAAATATGGACATCTGTTGGAGGATAAAAATCAACTATGAGAAATAAATTTTGGTTGCCCGTCCTTGCGGTCGTCAGTACCTTAGTCTTGGCAGGGTGCACCCAAGTAGAAAAAATCTTTTATACCGTTTCATTTGATACGAACGGCGGCAATGAGATTGCCCCAGTCGAAGTCGCTAAAGGCCGTTCAATCACCGAAACCATTGCGGATCCGATTATCGACGATGCCCACGTATTTATGGGTTGGTTCGAAGATGATGATACGTTCTTAAACGAATTTGTCCTGGCGAACGATGTCGTTACCCAAGACATGACTTTATTTGCTAAATGGCGTGTCCTACAAAGCTATCCAACCGAAATTGGCATGTACACGATGGAAGCTTATTCCAACAAGATCCTCTGGGTCCAAGATGGTGTCACCGAAAGTTATTCCTTCCAAGTCACGCTCTTTGAACTCGTTGGCGAAACTTATGAAACCGAAGGCACGATTTATCCCGGGACCTTTGAAATCCTTGAAGGCGCGCAGATTCTTTGGACACCCGATGTCGCTCCTGAAGGCGGAATGTTCAAAGCCTCAATCGCCACATATATCGGGTCCACGTTACTTTCCACGGTTGAAGTCGAAGGTTTGCTCTTCAAAGGCGCCGGACTTCTCACCAATCCATATTTGGTCAATGAAGCCGTCGATTTGTATGGAATTACTAAAGCGAAAACAGCGATTGGAAGCGGAAAATTCTATATTTTAACCGCCGACGTCACCATTGAAACCGTATTTGCTGATGCTGAGGGAACCGAATTCCAAGGCGACTTTAACGGCAATGCCCATATTATTACTGTGACGACCGGAAATACCTCCATTTTCGAAAAACTCGGAACGGATGGTACGATTCACAATCTCACGATTGCCGGCGCCATCACGACTGGCACAACTGTCGGCGTGGCCGGACTTGTCACTTCGAACGCCGGAACAATCCGTAACGTCATCAACCAGATTGCCGTCATCTCAACCGCCGGAACTGTCGGCGATGCGACCACCAAAGATATTAGCGGTGGCGCAGGCATTGCCGGTATTAACGAGACGACCGGTGAAATCTATGACTGTTCCAACGAAGCGACCATCAAAGCCAAAGTCGGCGGCGGTGGTATCGCTGGTCAAAATAAAGGCTTAATCGAAGATTGCGAAAACGCAGGCACGATGGGTGCCGGCAACGCTGTCGAAAGCAGCAAATCATTGTCCGCGTACAGCTACATGGGTGGTATTGCCGGTTTCAACGAAGGAACGATTCGCCGTTCCAATACGACCTCGACCGGAAAACTTTTAGCGCAACGTTATGTTGACGCCACGCCGACCGATACTACCAACAACCGCGTCATCGGCGGTATTGCTGGATACAACATGACCGGCGCCGTCATTGAATATTCTTTCTTTAGCGGTATCCGCTGTATGGGCGACCAGTATGTCGGCGGCATTGCCGGCATCAACGCCGGTTCCATTAGCAATAGTTATGCAGCCGGTCTATATTATGAGACTCCGTTAGTCCGCAGCTACATCGGCGCCAGAGTCAATGTCGGCGGAATTGCCGGATTACTTGAAGCCGGCGGAACCATCACTAACTGCTTTAATACAGCAAACGTTTATTCTTTCACTGCCGGAGATTTCCCCTATGGCATTGCCAGCGAAGCGACGAACTGCGTTTCGATTACCGATAACCTCGATCCACGCGCTACCGGAACGCAAACTTATGGTAACACCATAACTGATACCTTAGTGGCCCCGACCGGAAGCGGTAACGTCATGGTGCCTTCAGTCTCAATGGCGGGCACAGCACTTGATTACGTTTTAGCCGATTATACTGAGACTTTAGGTCCTGCCTTTGTCTACGACGCCGTCCGCGGGATGGTGCTGGCGTGGGAAGTTGCCTAAATAAATTTAATCACTGATGCTGACAGGCTCCCGGAAATCGGGAGCCTTTTTTGTTCTTCTTCATAAGAAAAAATTATGAAGAGATAAAAAAACGATAGTTTAAGCGCTTACATGAACTACATAGTATAGTAATGAAGAGTTTTATCCAAAATAAGGAGAATAAAACATGAAGAAAAGTTATTTATTCGGCTTGCTGAGCATTCTTGCTTTAGCTGGCTGCACACCGGTGTACAACACCAGTTCATCCAGCGAATCGGTCGTTTCGTCGTTTTCGAGTGAGATTTCATCGAGCGCTTCGAGCTCCTCATCCTCGAGCGTCTCAAGTTCATCCTCGTCTTCGAGCAGTTCCACAGAAACGTCAAGTTCTGTTTCGGAATCCGAAAGCTCAAGCGAAGAATCATCTATCATTTCAGAATCATCTGAATCCTCCAGCGAAGTCATCACGTACGCCGTGACGTTTGTCCCGGGCAACGGCTTTGAAAACGTGGTGGTTCAAATCGAAGAGGGAGCCCTCGTTGCGATTCCAACAGAATACGCTCTCCAATTCTACGAAATCGCCGGATGGAAAAAAGATGCTGAAGAAACTTATTACGACTTCAACACTCCGGTCACCTCGTCATTCACCTTAACCGCAACATGGAACATTTCCCTGCCATGGGTCGGTACCGGAACCGAAATCGATCCGTTCTTAATCTCAGATGCATTTTTGCTCGACGCAGTACTGGATTTACCAGTTGAATTCTCAACCGGCAATTACTTCAGAATTACTGCTGATATTTCATATAATATCGACGCTTCCTTAAATACCAGCAACTTTAATGGGTTCCTTGATGGCGGCGATTTTATCTTAACTCTCACCGGCAACGGTGCCTTATTTGAAACTCTGAGCGCTCAGGCGCAAGTAACGAATATGAGAGTTTTCCCAACGTTGGCCTCTGATAACTATGCCTATTTAGCTAGCGTGGCCCGTTATAACTATGGCATGATTTCTTACGTTACCGTCGGTGATGGATTAACCAGCACGATTATTTCAACTGCCGGAACTGTCAATGATTACGCGAACATCGCCCTCGGCGGCGCTGGCGGCATTGTCGGCATCAACAAAGATACTGGCATCATCCTCATGTGCACGAACAAAGCGACTGTCCAAGCCAGAATCGGCGGCGGTGGTATCGCAAGCGACAACCAAGGCTACATCTCCTTATGCACCAACGAAGGCTTTGTCGGCGCGACCTCAACGACTGTTTCCTCAACCACTGGTTCTTTGACCCCGACCTATAGTTTTGCGGGCGGTATCACCGGTATCAACGAAGCTGTCATCGAACGCTGCATCAACTCCAACAACGTATTTGCTCAACGGAACGCTAAAACGGCGGCCAGTAACGGCAACGAAAATCTTGGCGGTATCGCCGGATTAAATACGTCCAATGGCGCAATTATCCTATCCATTAACTCTGGCCGTATCCACGGCGACCAATATATTGGTGGTTTGGCCGGAACTAGCGAAGGCATCATTAACTATTCTTATAACGTCGGCGACTACGGTGGACGTTTCAATCTTGGCGGCATTGCTGGAAAAACGATCGCTACCAGTACCGTCAACAGATGCTATTCGACCACCAACTACAACTCGACGAGCAGCACAAACTCATATAAGTTCTCGGACGCGCAAGCGGCGGGCACTTACTGGGCAGTCAGCGAATTCGCGACATCCTGCGTCTACTCTGATATTTCAATGGACTCCACCGGTTTACTTCACCGCGATGGCGCCGGTCCAGTCACTGGCGAAGGTAACGTCCCGATGAGCGCAATCCCAACCGGAAACTTTCTCAGTGTTCTCGGCAATGAGTTCTATGTCTACAACTCCATTACAGCGATCCATAACCAGCTGAGATGGAACGCTCCGGAAACCACTTATTTCACAATCACGTTTGTTCCAGGCGAAGGCCTTGAGAACGTCGAAATTGAAGTCCAAGACGGTTATTCCTTCTCCGCCCCAGAATTCCTCAGAGATTACTACACCATTTCGGGCTGGACTAAAACTGGCGAATCCACATTCTACGATTTCAGCACCCCAGTTACTTCGGAATTCACGTTAACCGCGACTTGGGTCGAATCGCTCGCCCTCGCCGGCACCGGTGCCAACGAGGATCCGTATTTGATTCCGGACGCAGACACATTTAACTATGTCCGTGATCTTCCAGAAACCCTTACGACTGGAAAATACTTCCAACTCACGTCAAGTATCGAATTGGCAACAACCTCGGTTGATAACGTCAGCACCTTCAACGGAGCGCTCAATGGCGATAACTACATCATCTCCACGGTTGGCGATGGTCCCATTTTCTCCGCGATTTCCGCTAATGCGGTTATTTCTAATCTCGTGATTCTTCCAACTTTAACGACCACAGACGCTCCTTACTTGGCTAGCCTGGCAAGAGATAACTATGGCACGATCGTGAACGTCGTCGTCGGTGACGGAACGATCGGCACGGTTGTCTCGACCGCCGGAACCGTCAATGATTACGGAACAATTACTTCAGGTGGCGCGGCCGGTTTAGTCGGCATCAACCACTCAACCGGTCTTCTCAATAACTGCGTCAATAAAGCGACGGTCCAAGCCAGAATCGGCGGTGGTGGTCTTGTCTCAGATAACCAAGGCACGATTCAACTCTCTGTCAATCAAGGTTTGATTGGCGCGACGACAACGACCGTTTCTTCAACCACAGGCGCTGCCGTTCCCGCTTATAGTTTCATGGGCGGTATTGCTGGTGTCAACGAAGCGACGATCACACAGTGCATCAACACCAATAACGTCTTTGCCCAACGTAACGCTAAAACAGCGGTTTCAAACGGCAACGAAGTGATGGGTGGCATCGCCGGACTCAACCTCAGCACAGGAAACATTAACTTGTCCTTCAATACTGGACGTATCCACGGCGATCAATATGTCGGTGGCATTACCGGCCGTAGCGAAGGCACGATTGCTTCCTGCTACAACGTTGGCAACTACGGTGGCCGTTTCAATCTCGGCGGCATCGCTGGAAAAACCATCGCGACAAGCGTTGTTGATTACTGCTATTCAACCACTAACTTTGATTCAACCAGCTCAACGAACTCTTACAAGTTCAGTGATGCTCAACTCACCGGAACTTACTGGGCCTTAAGCGAATTTGCTACGAACAGCGTGTATTCCGATATCAGCTATTCAACGACTTCCCCCTATCCGCTACGCGATGGTTCAGCCCCAGCGACCGGAACTGGAAATGCCGCGATGAGCACGATTCCATCGGGTGACTTTACCGGTGTCCTTGGCACTGTGAACTTTGTCTACAGCGCTTCCTCGACCCCAACGAACCGCTTAGTCTGGTACGTCAATTCATTACCTGCGTAATTCGCCTTTCGTTTGCTGCATGGCAAAACGCCAGTCGTCCTTTCCGGCTGGTGTTTTGTATCCATGTGACCTCGCTTTGCGTTACACTATTAAAGGAAACTTCATGAAAATAAAAATCATCGCGCCGCTGATCTTATTAATGACTCTATCCAGTTGTGGGATTACCTACAACCTGAGTTCTTCGTCGAGCAGTTCTAGCGGCGAATCTTTAAGCGAGTCTTCTTCCGGATCTGCTTCTGTTAGTGAAACATCGGAAACGTCTTCTTCCGGAAGTGAGACGACCAGCGAGGAGCAACCTTACGTGATTTATCCTTTATCATCGCTCTCCGGAGCGGATCTCATCAATCCGGCTTATGCCCATTGGGTGGGACGAACGACCTATGACGCAACCAAGTCCGCAAACATGATGTATTACACAGGCACCGGATTTGATGTCCGGATTCTTGGCACCGGCCTTACGATTGATTTCTACCTAGCCAAAACCGGCTCGGGGACACCCTACGACAACTACGTCCAAGTCACTGTGGATGATGAAGTGGCGCCGATGGAAGGTCAAGTCCTCGTGGTCACGAGCACGAACAAGATTCTATCTATCACTGGATTAGAGCACGGCTACCACACGATTCATTTACTCCGGCGAAACGAACCCTATGAAGGCAATCTAGGCATCGGCAGCATGGCTACGGATGGTCATTTCTGCGAAGCACCTGTCCGCACGGGACTCAAGTTTTCCATCGTCGGCGCCTCCGGTATTTCCGGTCACGGCGATCTGGGTGTTTCTGGCGAAGCGAAAACTACCGCGAATAGCAGTTCACTTCATGCTTTTGGTTTTTTGACCGCGCGCATGTTTGACGGGGAATCCGATTTCGTGTCAGGAAGCGGCTGGGGCGTCCTTTATGGCTATAATGCCGGGAATGCCTCGGGTACTGGTGAAAACATCGTTAAAGCCTTCGATAAGGTCGGAATTAACGATACGGACCGATTGGTGAACGAAACCTATGACATTTCCGAATATGTGCCAGATTACGTCATCGTCAACGCCGGCGGCAATGATTATAATGCCTATATCAATAATCAAACCGGAACGGTGAAAACGGATGCGATCAACGCTTTCAAAGCCAGCGTCAACACCTTCATTACCTATCTTCATAGCAACTATCCCAATGTTAAGATTCTCTGGACCGTTGGCAGCATCGCTTCCGGAAACGGCAGTTGGGCCTCTGCGGTCATCAGTGACCTAGATCCAACAGGCGCTTACGTCAAGACCGTGGTCATTCCGGGTGCGGGCGATGACGGCGACCCGATGGGCGCAAATGGTCACGCGAGCGTGTATACTCATATACGTTGCGCTGAGATTCTTGCGACAACGATTGAGACCTGGAGCGGCATTACCCGCGTTCGTGACAATATCGTCTATCCTTCCTAAGACTATTGAAGCGGGCATTGAGCCCGCTTTTTGTTTGCAGTGTTGAGTTTTTTCCCCGCGGATGCCATAATCAATGCAATCTGTTTTGGAGGATATCTTATGTTCCGATTAGTTAAACCCGAAGAACGCCAAGCGGTGGTAGCCTTTCTTAAAAAAGAAAGCGACCTCAACTTATTTTTCCTTGCCGACATTGAATTCTATGGATGGGATAAAGACTTCTTGCAAGTGTGGCGTGACGACACCCAAGAACTTCATTCCATCGTGCTCCGTTATAACAACAACCTGCTCGTCTATAGCGACGATTGTTCGTTTGACCGGAACGAGATTTTTGTCTTTATCCGGAAGTATGCGATCCATCACCTAAGCGGCGGACGTAAATTTTACGATTACATGAAACCGCTGCTCGAAAAGAAACACTATGACATCTTCCCGTGCATCTCCGCGAAAATGAAGCGCCTAACGCACTTTTCCGTTGCCGGAAAGCCACGAAAAGCGACCGCGGAAGACGCCCGTAAAATCGCTGAATCAATTACCACGATTGGCGAATTCTCTTCTTATCGGGACGTTCCGTTAGAACAGACCATTGCCACGATCCATAAAGCCATCGCAGATGGTTTTGGCATTTACTATGTCATCGAAGAAGACGGCAAAGTGGTGGCCAGCGCCGCGACGATTGCCTTATGCAGCGTCTCCGCGATGATCGGAGGCGTCTTCGCCTTACCCGAGTACCGAAACAAAGGCTACGCCACATCCCTGACGGGGCTGCTCTGCCAAGAGCTTTTAAGTAAAGGGATTACCCCAGTATTATTCTTTGAAAACCCGCTTGCGGCTTCAATCTATCACCGACTCGGCTTTGTCGATTTTGGTGAATGGATATTCATGGACGTCCATCAACAATAAATATTAAGAAATGCGTAAATAAAAACCTCCGTTTTGAAGCGGAGGTTTTTTGTTGTCTAATTACTTTTTGACAGGAGCGGCGCCGGTTGGCATCGGACGGAGATTCTTCATGCTCATCCACATGATTCTTAAGCCCATCGTCATGATGAAGATCATCGAGGCGTAGCTGGTGAAGATGAAGCCAAGAATCAAAGCGATAAGGGCTGGCGATAACATGGACCATGAACCGATCTTGAACGCATCCAAGACGGAGAAGACGTGGTTCGGGTTGTTCTTGCCGCGTGTTAAGATGAAAATCATCAAAATCATGAAGATACCGATAATGGCGTCGACGCCGATCATAATGCCGGTGGAACTCCATAATAAAGTTTGTTTAATCTGTGAATAAGAATCGTCGAAGAACGTTTTCCAGTTATTCATGAACTTGACTTGCCCGGCAGCGGTGTTGACGTCGAAAGCGTCGTTGCTGGCATCGTATTTAATGAAGTTACGGAGATTGGTGCCTGGTTCGATAGCGGTGAAGTTCCCTTGGAATCCCGAGGTATAACCGGAACCGTCAATCGAGAAGTCGGCAACGCCGGCCGGATTGTATAAGTAGGCATACATGGCATGGCTGCCAAAGACGATAAAGGAAGAGATGTCGCCGGGTTCAGCAGAAGTGTTGGTCAAGGCCAATAAGCCAGTGACGAATTCGGTGGTTTCGGTGACGGTATTTTCGGTCATGAAGTAAACCTTGATGATGGTTTGTTCGCTCACCGGATTATCGTAACGGTAGAAAGTATCGGTGCCTTGATACATTGGGGTGACGTCGCCACTTGTGACCATAATGTGTTCAAGGTCAAGATTTTCCGTGACGGTCAGGTCGACATTGTTATCATCCAGCGCTTGATTGAATTTCTGCAACCCGATGTCAAACGAATAAAGGGTTGATCCAAAAAAACTCGATCCGTCGGTGTTGGCGGTCGTAACCGTAAGCGGGATGACGGCGACGATGGTGGAGAATAAGAAGATAATGAGGGCGATGAGCCAGCTCTTCTTCCGGCCTTCGATGGCCGCGTCGTTTTTAAATAAAGAGGCAAATATTAATTTGAGTGTGTTCATGTTGTTATTTCCTTCGCTAGATAATTATAGGTTATATCGATAACGTTTACAAACGAAAAAAGGCCGAGTTGAAAAGCGTGGGCTTATAGCCCATCTTGAATTAGTGACCTTCGGCTTTTTTGAGGAATATCTTTAAGGCAATGACGCTGAGCGTGATTTGATAAACGGTACCAATCGCCATATACCACCAGAAGTTGATATCGGCGGAGTTCGTACTTCTCATCGCAAGGTTCAATAAGGCTTTCATCGGCCAGAAGTTTGGGGCAATCCCGACGGCGTATTGCCATCCCCCGGCAAACGCGGGAATCAGGCAGAGCATCGGGACCATAATAATCAGGCCGCCGGTTTTCATGAGGGCAAAACCCTCAATCTTGTTTTTGGCGATCGCGGCAAAGATCCCGCCGAAGAAGGGCACGATCAAAGCAGCCACGAGCGAGAAAATAATGATTTCGAAATAAGAGATATTGCCGAGTAAGGAAATACCAAAGATGCCGTAGACGATGACGTAAGCATCGCTGGCAAAGAGCTTCAACCCGGCGACCATGATGAGGTTGCCAAGGAACGAGAATACAAAGGCGTAGATCGATTTAAAAGCAGTGTAACCTTTGAGGCTCATTGGGGTAACGGCGATGGAGACGAGGGTGTTTTCGTCACGATTTTCCAGTAGCGAGAATCCAAGCATCGTTCCGGTCATATAACCACCGGAAGAAACGCAGAGGGCAAAGCTGATTAAAAGCGTGATGGCGCTGGCGTTATTCGAAGCGTTCGTCCTCTCAAGGATGGCCGGGATCATCCATCCGCATAACAGAAGGATGACGAACGGATAAATCAGCATGAAAAGATTCATTGGGTCTTTGACTAGGGTTTTGAATTCATAACGGAGCAGGACGAGATATTTTTTCATGTTATCCCTCCAAAGCGAAGCGCTGATATTTCTTGATCACAAAGACGGGGAATATCAGAGCGCCGATTCCAAATAAATAAACAGAAGCCAATAAGACTTTCCACCAATCGACGGATTTAAACAGACTGTCGACCAATAGTTGCGCGGCATAAGTAGGGGAGAGGATTCCTATATAGTCGTAACTTGTCGGGATGATACCTAAGGCAATGAAAATCGTCGGGAGAATTAGAATGATGATGACCACCATGAAACGGACGATGAAACCCATAAAATCTTTACTCGCCAAGATGACCAAATAGCCAATCGCGGTATGGGCGAAGACGGCGGCAAACATATAGATGAGAGCGAGTCCCCAGTTAATGATGATACCGTGGAAGATAAGCGACGATAATGCGATGATCACGAGTGAAATCACGCCGGTAAAAAGCGAGGCGGCCACCTTTGAAATCAAGATTTGCGTCACGGAAACAGGCGCGACCAGAAGTGTTTTAGCGATACCTTCCTGCTTCTCATAAAAGAAAGAGGTGGCGAGGAAGACAATCGACATCAACGCATCATCCATGATGATTAAAAACGGGATGAACATAATCGCTTCCGTTTTCGAGACCAGGGCGATGAATAAAACCCAGATTGAGGAAACGAGGAGGCTGAAGAAAAGAATCTTATATTTAATCAGCCGAGTGATCTCGCCTTTAAATAATTTCAAAACATTACTCATGCATCTCGCCGGTCACTTTCATAAAGATGTCTTCCATCGTGGTTTCGCCGCTATGGATGGTAATGATTTGTTCTTTTTTGATGGTGTCCAAAAACGCTTGGTTAGTGCCAAGATTGGCAATATCGAAAACGCGTTTTTCTGAAGAACCGTGATTCGCGTATTCAACCGTTACTTCTTGTTTTCCATATTTGAGTTTTAAGGCTTGCGGACTGGCGATTTCTGAGATATGGCCGTGATTGATAAAGGCCACTTGATCGCAGAGTTGTTCTACATCACCCATGAGGTGTGTGGAGATAAAAAAAGTTTTGCCTTTTTCTCTTAATTCTTTAATGATTTCTTTGATGATGTGAGCGTTGGTCGGGTCGAGACCGTTCGTCGGCTCATCGAGAAAAATGAAATCAGGATCATTGAGCAGGGCACGGACAAAGTTCAAGCGGACTTTCATACCTTTAGAATATTCACCCACCGGTTGATCGGCGGCATCCGCTAAGCCGACGCGAGTCATTAGTGCGGCGTAGTCGGTTTTCGTTTTATAAAAACTGGAAAAATAAGCAAGGTTTTCGTTGCCGGTCAATTTATTGAAATGAACCGGGGCTTCAAAGCCGACGCCGATGCGTTCATAAAAACTACGGTCCAGCGTTTTGATTTCTTTGCCGAAATATAAGACTTCACCGGAATAATCGGTTAAAAGCTTGGTTAGGATTTTTTGGGTGGTGGACTTACCGGCGCCCGACGGCCCTAGGAGTCCAAAGATTTTTCCTTGCTCGACGCTAAAAGAAATATCGTCAAGCGTCGTTTTCTTGCTTGATGGGTAAGTAAATTTCAAATGTCTGACTTCAAACGCTAATGCCATAGAGGGTTCTCTTTTCTTTGTTTCGAGGAGGCGCATAGTCTATGTGCCTTCAATATTATATCGCGTACGCATAGGAGTTGGGTGTGTCCTTATATCATTTTTATATCAACCCCATAACTTGCAAATATCATCTTGATACGCTATTGTAATTACGCTCAAGAAATTGAGTTCACGCCATGGGGATGTCATGGTTTCGACAGGGGTCGGCTTGGCTCTAGCTGCAGTCGTGTGGCGACGTAAACGCCAAAAACAAATTATCTGGCAACAGAAATTTATCCTTCGCTGCTGCTTAATTAGCACCTATCACTAGGCTCAGCTTCGGCTGAACAGCGCGCTTCCGGAGGTCTCGTCTCTTACGCTCCGGGTAAGTGCCATAACGAGAGAATAAGCTTGGTCTACGATCATGTGGCCAGGACGAAAATACGAATGATCTCGCGAGCGCTCCATTTGTCGATATTGGGGTCTCGTTAAAAAAAATATCGTCTAAACTGTAGACGCTATTGTGGGGCTACCTCTGGACCGGAGTTCGACTCTCCGCATCTCCACCAAACAATAAAAACAGCCCAATAAATGGGCTTTTTTATTTTCTTAAGGGACAACTAAGTGACGATTGTCAAGTAAAAAAACCGAATAGTTTTGCTTTCCCAAGGTCTAAATTGCAGAGGAAAATCTTTTTGAAATATGGAAAAACACATTTTGTGTTATAATAATTTAAATTAATGTTTCGTATAGTTTACAGGCAAAGAAAGATAATTCCTTTGGTAATTGATAATTGCGTGTTTTGGATGAATAGAAGAATTATCGATGAATGTTTTTCAAGGAGCAAGAAATGAAAAAAATTGATTTACATATTCACACGGTGAAAACAGATAGTGATGCTGATTTTATTTTTTCATTGGATACTCTTGGGGAGTACATAAAACAACGAAAACTAGACTGCGTTGCAATAACGAACCACAATACATTTGTGGAAAGCAACTTCAAAGAAATTTCCGATAAATATGGGGCGAGTGCAACAATCCTGCCTGGAATAGAAGTTGATCTTGAGGGTGGGCACATTCTTGTCATATCAAGTATTGATTTTTTGCCGGACTTTATTAAAAAGTGTCAACTTGTAAATTTGAAGTGGAACGCCTCGAAAACCCCGCTAACTTTTTCGGAATTTTGTTTGATTTTTGACGATTTAAATAGGTATTTGTTCATACCTCATTATAAAAAAGATAAGGCACTTCGGGAAGAACTAATTAAGCTATTTGGAAAGCACATTTTTTCGGGCGAAGTAACAAACCTAAAACAATTTGAAGTTTGTAAAAAGAATCCTTCGATGCTTGTCCCGGTAGTTTTTAGTGACTGTAGAATTTCTGCAGATTTAACTAAAAACCTTCCAATCTCCCAAACATATATTGATGCCGATATTATTACTTCAATTGCACAAATAAAACTTTGCCTTGGTGACAAAAGCAAAGTGTTTTTGGATCCAAGCAAGGCCCCCGGTTCCTTTGGGGTGTTAGAGGATGGGACCACTGCTTCTACTGGACTAACGGTAATAATGGGAGAAAGATCCAGCGGAAAGACATATACTCTCAACCAAATTAAATCAAATTTTCCTAATATGAAAATTAAGTATATTAAGCAATTCGAATTAATCGAACTTGGAACAGAGGAAGAAAATAAGGAGAAATTCAAAAAGTTACTTTCTGGCATACAGGCCCTTGAATCGGAAGAATACTTAGACAAATTCAAATCAACCATAAACTCTATTGTAGACATCAACGTTGATACCAATGAAAAAGACCTAGAAAAATATCTTGGCTCAGTAAGAAAAGTGGCTTTTGAAACAGAAAAAATCGATGTTTTTTCCAAAACGAAACTGTACAACGAAGTAGACTTAGTTTTGGAAATGCATAACGATTTGGACAAATTAATAACGTCCTTGCAAGACATTATTTCTCCTTCAAAATATACCTCGATTATTGAAAAGTATTTGCCCAAGGAGCAACTCGATAACTTATTGAAAGAATTACTTGAGCAATTTAGGCTGATTTCACTTGAAAATAAAATGAAAACTATAACTAACGAGATTATTCTGAGCACTCGCACTGATCTTCAATTTAAATCCTCTGCACCAATGATTGAACGGATTGATATAAAAAAACTCATTATTGAATCTCAGAGCATAACTTGGTTTTCCAAAATCGCAAATTCAATTTGTCAGGAAAAGAGAATAAGAGACGATGATTTGTATGGTTTCAAAATTGTTACTAGCACAAAGAAATTTGCAAATGCCGACGATGTGAAAGGCGTTCTCCATATTTCAGCTAGTTTGAAAGACGCTTTCAAATTATACGAAGAACCATACGCGTATTTATGCGCACTAAAAGAAAAAATATCACCTGACATGTTATACAAATGTTTTGTTAAAGTGGAATACATAGTAAAGAATCAATATGGGTTTGACGTATCCGGCGGCGAGCGCGCAGAGTTCAACTTAGTTCGTTTGCTTAATGACGCGTATACATGCGATATGGTTCTAATTGATGAACCGGAATCTTCTTTTGACAATCTTTTTCTTGCCTCAAAAATAAAAAATTTGATTAAAGACCTAGCGGAGAAAATGCCCGTAATAGTGTCAACTCACAATAACACAATAGGAGCGTCATTTTTTCCAAACCGCGTTCTATATACTCGGCGATTCATTGCACCTGGGAAATCACCGGATTTTCAAATTTACTCTGGAGGTTTCTTAGACACAGTGCTGAAGGATAACAAGGGAAACGAACTTGAAAATTATAGCGTGTATATGAATTCCCTTGAAGGTGGAGAAAACCAATACGATGAAAGGAAAGGAAAAATATATGCAGCTGTTAAGAATAGCAGATGAAAAGGGCGAATTTCTTGATGAACATGGCAGTTTTCAGTCGGTCGAATTATTGACTAAGGATGATTTATTGCGAATCGTCAAAATGGTCTATGCCAAAGACGAAAACGACTTTGACTTATATGTAGAAGGAAAAATCAAAAATAAAGCGCAGGACATTATCTACAAGAATGTTGCATCTAAATTGGTCGAAATCAAAACAAACCGCGACCAAATAACAGCGGAAGTGGAAGAAACGTTCAAAGATGCTTTTGCAAAATATCGCTGAGTATTTGCCCAATTTCCACGAAGATGTTCCATAAAATGTATTGATTTCGACCCACGTATCTAAAGCACCATTTTTTCGCTCTCTTGTAAAAGTATTGTTTACTCGTTGATTGCATTACCCTTGTTTGCTATAGTCTCTGAAGAAATAATGGCGTCGGTATTTGTGCAGAGTGTGGGATATTTTGAGGGGACAAATAATGATGCTGTTTTCTTTGTTTTAGTTTGTATTTACACGACAAACAGGGCCTAAGAGGAATGATTAGGAACAAACTTTAGACCATTTTGTTTGGTAGATGCAAATTTTGATAAAATAAAAAAAAGGAGAGTAGTACTATGAATTTAAAAATCGACTCGAAAGTTATTGTGGCGTTATCTGTAGCAATCGGTACCGCCTTTGTTGCTGGAGGCGTGGTTGGAATTACACTTTATAAAAACCGTAAAGAATTCAGAGAATGGTTTGACAATAAGCTGTATCCAGCAGTTAAACAGATTGTTAAAGAATATGGGCCGACTGCGTTAAGGTTAGTGTTAGTAAAACTTCTTGAGAATCAGCCACAACTTAGAAAGGTCCTTTTAAGTTTAGTTGACTATATTGAGGCGGGAAGTGCTAAACGACCAAAGGGTATAGAAAAAGAGTTATACAAAATCAAGGATGAACTTCCACCAGTTTTAGAAGAGCTAAAAAAAATACCAAACTAAAGTAAATAGAAAATAGACTGTTTAGGGTAAATTTGCCAGTTGTTTTCGATATATCATAAATCGATTATAAATGTTTTAGATAGTTGAGCACATTGACTATAAAAACAATCAAGGAGATTTTATGGAAATAATTGATGCAATGGGGGAAGTTTTTGATGCTTTTTTCTGTGGCATCTACGTTCTTTTATCATCAAAAAACGATAGCGTTCCAGTGAATGCTGCCGAGCCCGAGGGCGCTTCCTGGTATATGGGTTGGAAACACAACTTTATCGTTCTTGGCTCAATGGATGGTACGCACATTACGCAATATAATGTGAGAGGCCTTCCCTATAGTGAAGAGATGCGCGCATTGTTTCACTCCTTATGAATTTACATAGGCGCCTTGCGGTAAAAAGGTGATAAGCGTCTTTGGGCTACGGTTATCAAGTTGGGCGCAGATATGTTGCAGGGAGCAGTATCTCCGCCAAAAATACTCTATAAACGCAGGAGATCGACTCCCGCGTTTTCTTTGCTTAATGGAACTCTTCCTATTTCATGTCTTGCTTATGACTAGTCTCTTGAGATAAATCCTCATCTGCCGGTGGGACAGAAGTGGGGGACATTTTGAGGGGACACTTTTACCGCGATAATTCCGAAACGTGTATATTCCTTAGCAAACCGCAATAATGTGTTGAGGCGAAAAAAGGTTACAGGGTCGAAATAATTGTCATTATATCAAATAAATATAAATGTATCAAAAACGCATCTACAACCCTCCGCATCTCCACCAAAATACTCTATAAACGCAGGAGATCGATGCCTGCGTTTTTTTCTTTGCTTTGTGGAAAAATTTGGCAATATAATACAGCCTTTTACCTATCACTTATATGGTTTGAAGAACAGACGACAAACTTTTGATATAATCTTATTTAGAGGAAGACCATGCAAAACATAAGCGATACCTACAAGAGGAATAAGCTTGATGCCCAGATTCCATCGGCGAACCGTCTTTTAGAATGGCTTGAAGCTAAACATGGTAGTCTAGATGAAATCGATATTGCAAAAACGGACCGCATGATCGAATCTTTGGTGGCCGAAGGCAAAAACACGGTCGAAAATTTCACCTTCGTCATGCGTTACTACCGGATGACCAAGCGCCACGACATATATATTTATCTGACCCGATATACCGGATTCCTCGATGTATTTGAGAATATTCTTTCCCGACTAAAGAAGCGAGTCGATAACGATGTCTATTTAAAAATAACTAATGGCTTTAAAATACCGGTGCTTGGAACGAAGCCAAGTGAACTGCCGATTCATATATCTATCCTCATGGATCGTTTCAAAGGAAGCCTTAACGATAAGGATATCGCTATCGTCTTGGCGGGCAACAATCATGGTTTGCCTGAAGGGATGTTTCTATCCGAGAAAGCCGCTTATGACGCTGCGCCAGATTTAGTGAGCTATTTAGAGGATTTGCACCACCGCCAAGTCGCCGAACTAGAGGAACATCTCGCCCAGAATAAGGTTTGGTTTGAGCAAGCAATTACGCAAGAAGTGATCGACTTCGTTAAGAGCAATCAAGAAATTCTTTCAGCACGACTTATCGATGATAAATTGTATGTCACAAAAATCCCTTATGACACATTGGCTTATCTACAAGCGGATTCCTTTGACAAGAAACGATATTATGGCTGTCACTGTCCACTAGCGCGTGAGGCCATCGGCAAAGTCCCCTCTCTATTCTGTAATTGCAGTGGTGGATTTACAAAATTCCCATTTGAAATCTTATTCGGGAAGTCACTACCCGTGAAATCGCTAGAAACCATCCTTGGCGGGAGCGATATTTGCCGTTTTGAGATTGATTTGGCTCATGTGGAATACAAGGGGAAAAGGCCAAAATATTAAACATTCGCCGGCCTGGTGAAAGAACATTTACGAAAACAACTGCCAAAACAATCTTTTTCAATTTTGGAATAGAATAAAGTTAGGGGAGCAGCATCTCCGCCAAATATTCTCGTTAAACGCAGGAGCTCGTAAAGTGACCCCCAAATAGTAGACACAATAAAAAAACACATTGTGCGATAATCTACTAGGAAGGGGTTTTCTTTATGGCGAGCAAAGGACAGACATTCCAAAAGTACGATCCAAAGTTTAGGACCAA
>Ga0208789_1000825_pt1 | contig 22933 bp, 13 predicted proteins | sample Methanotroph_Enr_FD_187368 | JGI IMG/M metagenome (GOLD analysis project Ga0208789, IMG submission 187368) | Enriched soil microbial communities from Old Woman Creek wetland in Ohio, USA - Methanotroph_Enrichment_5 (SPAdes) (version 2) | ecosystem: Environmental > Terrestrial > Soil > Wetlands...
GCGGATGTCGGGCTTGTATCCAGCTGAATGACTGCTGCTCATGCAAAACAGGTTTTAGTGATCCGGTTTCGATCGCCAGCAGTGATTTGGCCCTGAGGAAATCGAGGCGTCCTAAAAAATCCAGTGATTCTTTCAGTATCTGAATATACGGACGTAGTTCATCTGCAAGTTCAATCAGTATTTTAACAATTTCCCGTCTTTCGGCCAGTTCAAGTTCCCTGATACTGTTCCGGAGTTCAAAAACTTCGGTGGGTTCAATATATGAAGTCTGGCCTGTTGCCGATTCATCAATGATCACTCCGCTTATTTTCCGTTTATTTGATGAATTGACAGGTATTACGGCATGTCCGTCGCGTATGGCAATTTCGGTATCGGCCGGAACATATTTATCGAGTTTGGCCTGGGTAAGTGCCTGAGCAATCTTTTTGTCAATCATATGGATCATCCGCGAAAGACTTTTCCTGATCTCCAGCAGGGCGGGAGAGGCATTGTCGCGGATATTCCCTTCATTATCAAGCACTCGGTTAATCCCGGAGATGATCCCGGGTTCAATAGTTTGTCCGGAAATTAACGTATGAAGGCGAGGGAAGATATTGGCTGATGTATCTGAAATGAAGGTTTTACAATTGCAATATCCACTATACGAAGTGCGGAGAAGCATTAATGATTCAGCCGGAAGAAATGTACCAGGAATTATGATACGATTCAATTCCTCCTCCAGATTGAAATATTCGGTTGCAGGATAGCCAAACACAGTGAGCAACAAAGTACGGAACTCTTCAGTCAGATCCAGTTCTTTATTTAATTCCTCAGAGTTGTTGTTGAAAGAAATGCCGGCAACGCGCGATTTCCCACCTTCACCCAAACAATAACCGTTGAGCATGCGCCTGATGGCATCAAAACCGGTTTTTTCTTCGAAATTTGCTGGTGAGATCACGATTTTTTTTGCAAAAGTAAGCAAAATCAATCCATGGTTAACTTACTGGCCCGCCGGTATTCCGTTTTTTACGCATACGGAACAAGATCAGCAACGCAATGGCGAGCAGAGAAACTGCTGAACCATACACCAGCAGAGGAGTGGTCTTTTTGCCGAAGCCTTTAAGCGGACTAATGTCACCGACATTCATATATGCAGCCCAATAGTGCGGATGCGAGGTTAGATTGTCACAATTTTCGAGATACTCAATTTTAGCTAGACGCAAAGCTTCGTGGCGTGGAATGCCCCGGGCAATATATTTATAGAAATTTTCCATGAGTTTTACACCCGAACGATCTTCAACAGCCCAGGCAGTCATAATAATGCCAGGCACACCTGCATAGAAAAAATCGCGCGACAGGCTCATAATGCCCTCGCCTTTACTCATTTTACCTGAACCGGTATTGCATGCGCTCAACACGGCCATATCGGCGTGTAATTCCATGTTAATCAATTCGGAAGCATTGAACATCCCATCATCAATTGTATCGCTTTTTGACTTAAAGAAAACTAATTTTGAATATAACGGATTTTCATTATTGATAATGGTATGCATGGCAAGATGCAGTACCCGGTAATCAGAGGCGTTTTTTTTGAAAGCTGTTTCGGTTGCATCTTTCCCAAGGAATGCTTTAACCTTAAAGTAGTTTTTAAGGCTTTTGATCTCTTCCGGAGTATTTGTGAGATTAGGAAGCGAATTGCGTAACAGCTTACCACTCTCATCTCTTTGATCGAGAGTTGCGTTTTCAGGTCCGTAATCGGGGCCAAAAGCAAGTATCTTTCCGTTGTTTCTGGTGCTTTTCCTGTTTAGCTCATCGAAGAATGTGGTTGCCGAAGGAGCATATGTAATTGCAGACTCTTTTATAAGGTAAGGCAGTTTTTTGTAAGCAGGTTTTGCCGTATCGGGCAATGAAGTCAGCAGTATATCGAACGACAGATAGCCTAGTTCGCCATCAGGTATAATGATAAGTTCTTTCCCTTTAATCAGTGGTTGAAGAGGTAACAGCAATTTTTTATACAAATTATTTGATGCTTTAACAAATACCTTAAAATCATCAGCTGAATAATTATTGAATTCCTTCCCCATAAGCTGTGTTCTTAATACCCGGAGATTGTTGGCGAATGAGGTATCCCATGATGTTGTGAGGAGTTGCCTGTTGCCTGAAGTAATTGCAAAGGCATATATGGTGGAATCAGCCAGGGTAAATTCAACTATGGCCTGTTTTGGGGAAAGCTTTTTCTGAATTTCACCAAGTGAGATAACCGAATTGTCATATTTGAGATTATAATATATGGGATAGTTCTTTTCAACTGTCCTGATAAGTTCATCTTGCTTACGGCTAAGGTCAAAAACCCGGCTGTTCCACATTTTAATTTTAGCTTCGTCAGGTTTTACGGTAAGTTTCTGATCATGAATCTGTTTATTGTAAAAATATATCTCTGATTTCAGACTCGCATCCTGGGCCAGTAGATTTTCAGGGATACGTCCAAGATTTTTAGCTTCTTTATCCCGAAGGTGCGAAAGCAAAACTGCTGATTTGCCTTTTTCCGAGAGGTTGAAAGATTCATCAAGAGCATCAGGGTTTTTGGTTTTATGATAGATTTTTACCTGCGCAAACAGGGCATTAGAGAAGGTGCTTTTTTCATTTCCCGAGATAAACAACTTACTGTCTTCGTCCTGGTAAGTTGATCTGAGCATTTCAATCATTTTAAGGGAAAGATTAAAACTTGCAACACTGTTTTTCAGTAAATCAATCCTTGACGTATCTGACTGGTATAGCAATAGTAATGCTGTAGCTTTATAGGATAGTGGATTTAGCAGGTTCTCATTCAGGTTAACTTTAGAGATTTCGGGATTATCGGCAACGTTGTGAGATGTAAATCCGGGGAATCCCGCCACCAGCGAGAGTTGGAAATAAGTGATGGCTGTACTGTAATTTTTCACCCTGTAATAATACCGGCCTATATAGTTATATGCTGTTGATACATCAATGTTCACCTTTCCAAATGATTTTTTATACAGATCCAAAGACTTATTGAGATACAATAGCGCCTGCCTGTCACCGATGTCCGAAAGGAAATCGCCATACCTCAGGTAGGTAAGTGAGGTTTCAGGGTGCTCCTCTCCATACATTGCAATGCTTTTCTGGAGTGCCAACTTATAATAGATGTCAGCATTGGTTTTGTCGGACATTTTATAAGATACATTAGCCAGCCCTCTGAGTACTTTCACCGAATTCGGAAGTTTTTCTCCGGTTGATAAACCCTTCAGGTAATATTTTTTTGCCAGGGCAAATTCCCCCTTTTTTTCAGCAATAAAGCCCATGTTCAGGTATAGTGTAAGTATATCTGCCAGGTTTTCAGGCGCTTTGGTTAAAATAATTTCGAGTGACTTATCCAGGTAGCTTTGGGCTTTTTCGTAATCGGCATTATAAATATAGATTACACCCATATTCAGGAAAAGGGAACCAGCCAGGATTGAATTGGATTGATTCTGGGAAACATAGAAATTCTCGGCACGTTTCATGTATTCCAGAGCCTTCGAATCGTTGCGGACAATCTGGTAAAACCTTCCCATGTTGAGGTAGAACGAAGCCAGTTTGGGATCATTGGGAAGTAAAACCTCCTGGTTCACTTTGAGCGATTTCAGAAAATACTGTTCTGCATTTTCGTAATTCCCGGTCATTGAAAAAACGATTCCAATATTCTGTAACGAACTGGCATAATTGGAGTTTCTGGTATATTTTGACTTTTCGTATGTATCGAGTGCTTTCTGATATTCTCCAAGTGCATCATCAAACCTGTTCTGAAGAAGGTATACCGTTCCCATTCCATTATAGGAGAGTGCCAGACCGGTATCTGTTGTGGCAGATCGTGTCTTGTAGATATTAATATTCCGGTTAAACAATGCAGATGCCTGCTGAAATTGCCGTTTGTCAGAAAAGAGCAACGCTTTTTTATGGATTAATCCATTATAGAGATTGCCAGTTGTGTCAATCTTTGCCATGGCAATTACCTGTGCCTGTTCAGTTAGCCGCATGGCTTCATCCAAATCGCCTTTGGCCCTGAAGCAATCAATCAGACCGGATACACCTTTAATCCATTCAGTGTACTGGTTTAACTTAAGGTTTTTATCATTTGCTTTCCTGAAAAATAGTATGGCTGAATCATAACTGCCACGGTTTTTCAATTGCCCGGCAAATGTCAGATCCGAAGCCTGGTTTACATCCGAATTTTTCAGGTTATTATTTTCACATGACCAGGTTGTCAATAAACCCAGCAACAAAAAAAATCTAAAGCAAAATAAAGCCAAAGGGCTTTTCATAGGGCATAATCTAGTGAGAATCCGGGGAAGAACTGCAGATATGTATACAGGTAGCGGCAAAGATAAGACAAAGTTCAGCTTTTGTACATAAAAAAAGGAGCATTCCGCTCCTTTTTTATACACATCAGGTTGTTGATTATTCAGCTTTCAATAATCGCATTGTGTCGGTATATTCCGATGATTTAGCCTGAACCTTTATTTTGCAGATATAATAGCCTTTAGCCATTTGTGATGCATCGAGATTTACTTCCTGGTACCCGGCATTGAGTACGCCGGCTGCAATCTTTTTCACCAGCTGACCATTTGCACTGTATATTTCGATGATTGCATTTCCTGATTCCGGAGTATAAATGTTGAGTCTAGTTGAGTTTTTAAATGGATTGGGATAGTTGCTGAGTTTCAGGGATGGTTTTCCAAACTTAATAAGAGGGGATGCGAAGTTGAGTTTGGTTTCTTCTTTATTGGAAGCGTTCAGCAGGCTGGTGTTTCCATCCAGGCCTATACTGGCGGTCATGCCGTCTTTAAAAGCAGAGGTGCTTACGCCATGAATGGTAATGAATGTTTCACCATCAGTGAAGCTGATAGGAGCAGTTCCGGGGTTCCCCCATACCAGCCGTATTTGACCTCCTTCAATATTATATTCGTAATCAGTACCTTTAAATTCAACCGATTCGATTTGCAGTAAATCTGCCGGGTAGTTTATAATCAACCCTGCTCCGGTAATCGAAAGTTCGTTGTGTGTAAGAATTTTGGTGGTAAATGAATCGCCGCCGGTAACATTGATAGTGCCTTCCTGAGCCACAGGTAAGGCTGGAATGCTGTTGGCCGTGGGAACAAACGTGCCGCCGACATCTCCTGAACAAGTGCCTCCAAGCCCTTTAGGTTCGACCGCTTTCAGATTTGTAAGCTGGAAAGAGGAAATTTCAAATTTCCAGGGATTGCCAGGAAACGGAGTGCCAAAGAGAATATTTTTTACAATAAGATTGTAATCAACCCAATTAAGCTTCCCATTGTTATCAACATCTGCAGCCAGTAATTGTAACGGTGTAAATTCATATCTGCCGATAAGGTTCAGGAATACCAATGCAGCATCATAATAGGTGACTCCGCCACTGGCAATATTTGTTGTGCCTGATAAAGTATAATTTCCATTTGCTATATTATTAAACTGAAAAGAACCATCAGCTCCGGTTTTAAAAGTTTGTATGGTGTTATTGTCAACATTTTTCAGCGTAACCATTACATACCCGATTGGCCGGGTGGCATCGTCCTGGTATATTGCTTTTCCACTAATGTCTGCAGCTTTTAATGCTGGAGCTGAAATAAATGCTAACAATAGAAGTAATAGGAACGGAAGATTGTTTTTCATGGTTTTTGGAATTAGTTGTGATTATTTTGTTGACAACTTTGTTATGAATATTATAATTAGTGAAATTTGGGGTTTAGTTTTGAGAATACTGATTTAATTGATCACACTTCTCCTTGATACGCAACATAACTTAATCCATATTTTTAAAAAAGGTAATATGGAATTTGTAAAAAAAAAAGAAAATAATTTCAAATTTGTACCATCTTTGCAGATAAATTAATCGAAAAGACTGCTTCTTTTGTGTAGGTTTTGACGCTTTGTATGAAAAATGTTAATAAATTTGCTCTTGTTTAACAGGTTGAATAACAGCGTATTGAACTTTATCTTTAAAAAAAAGAAAAAAAAGTTTAAAAAATGGTATTACCTTTTTTAATAATCTGGATAATATAGCAAGGATGATCCATTATTCTGATGAAGCCATACTGGAAGGATTGAGGTTAAGAAGTGATTACATCATTAATTTCATCTACAAGGAATTTTTCCCTTTGATCAGATTTCTTGTAACTGAGAATGGAGGATCAGGCGAAGATGCTGAGGATTTATTTCAGGACGGGATTATCATTATTTATAATAAAATCAGCTTAAACCAATTAAAGTTAACCAGTTCTTTTAAAACCTACATGTATTCGGTTTGCCGGAATCTTTGGCTCCAGAAGTTAAATAAACGAAAAGCTATTTTCGACAAACTGACAGATGTTGAAGAGTATATCGATCTGCCAAAAGACATGCTTCAGGAAGCAAGTATTGAAGAGGCCGAACTGCACCGGATTATTCAAATACATTTTCTCTCGTTAGCTGATGACTGTCAGAAACTGCTGAGACTATTTATAAAGAATATTCCTTTACGCGAAATTGCTTCAATGCTCGGTTATAAAACCGAAAAGTATGCCAAAACCAGGAAGTACCTCTGTAAAGAGGAGTTGAAAAAACGAATTGCCAGTGATCCACGAAGTCAAAAAATGATAAAAAATGACAATTAATTTTAAACATTCCGCCAGTATTGAGCAGTATCTGGCAAATGAAATGGCCCCAACCGAAAGAGCTGCATTTAAAAAGGAGTTGAGATCAAACCCGGATTTAGCCCGGGAATTGAAACTCGCGCAAAGTATCGATTCAGCTATTGTAAGGGATGATATCATTGACTTAAGGCAGAAACTGATTGCAGCCATCAAAGCTAACCGGGTGGTAAAGGATGAAATACCGGTTGTGCGCATGCAGACCCGGAGATGGTGGTATGCTGCTGCATCGCTGCTTGTTATGTGCGCCGTTGCTGCTACTTTGTTTCTGCAAACAAACCGGAATATCTCGAATGATGCCCTTTTCTCTCAATATTACAGTTCAGAGAATATTGTGGATCAAACCCGTGGTGATCAGAATATTTTGGAAGCAGTGATCAAATTCCAGCAAAAGGATTTCGCATCAGCTTCTGAACTATTTAAAAACATACTCGATAAAGATAATTCGAATATAGCCGTCTGGTTTTATTATGGAATATCAAACATTGAGACTAAAAATTATGACAATTCGATCAAAGCATTCAATACCATAATCAAGCAGAATGATAACCTGTACATTGAACATGCTGAATGGTTCCTGGGCCTTTGCTACCTGAAGAACAACCAGAAAGATAAAGCTATCGACCAGTTTATAGTTGTTGCCTCAAATCCTGATAATTTCCACCGCCAGGAAGCCAAAAATATTTTAGAAAAATTGCAGCTCAAATAAACAATTCACACCCCGTTACGAAAAAACCGGCGCCAGCCGGTTTTTTTTTGCCTGTATTCCGTCATAAAAGGGAATTTAAGAAAAGCACATTTCTGATTTAATTTTTATCAGTCGTATATTTATAAATTGAAGCAGTTCCTGTCTGGTTCTTGCATCCGGATTTTGAACTTAATTGTATAATAAAGGTATGAGTACTTGCCTGTATTAACGTTAGAACCCGAAATGCAAACAAAAAAAAGGTCTATTCGGAACAGGGTTTAAAAAAGGTAAAGTCAATATAATCTATTTGATCAGTTGATCAGAACCAAGCAACAGGTCAATGTATTGCCCTCGCTTGTAAATAAAGGGATCCTTTAGTTTTTTCTTCGAAAGTTTCCCTCTGAAGTCTGATAAAGAGTTGAAATTCTTCGATTGCATCCAGGCTTCAAGATCACTCAACATGGTTGCGATATGTTCGGGTTTGTTTTTGTAGAGCGTACTTACCACTTGAACACAATCGGCACCGGCCAGTATCATTTTAACAACATCCTTACCCTGGTAAATGCCGGTATTAGCACAAACATGGGCTTTTAAATTGCCATAAAGCAATCCCGCATAGCGCAGAACCAGGCGGTAATCACCTTCATGGCTTAAATAGAATGGTGCTATATGCTCCATATCCTGAATATTGATTTCAGGCTCAAACATGCGGTTAAAGATCACAATTCCGTTTACACCTGCTTTATCAAGATGCGAGATGAAATTCAGCGGGTTCGAATAAAATGAACTGAGTTTAACGCTTACAGGAATAGTGATTTTTGATTTTATGGTTTTAACCAGGTCTAGATGTATTTCTTCAATTGAATGTCCTTCGGCTTCAAAATCGCCCGGCACGAAATAAAAATTCAGTTCAATTCCATCAACTCCTGTTTTTTCAATGAGGCGGGCATATTCAACCCATGTATTATTATAAAGACAATTCAGACTGGCAATTACAGGAATGCCGAGAGCTTCTTTCGCTTTGCGCAGATTAACCAGGTGGGCTTCGGGTCCGGCATATTGAAGCTTCGGGTAAAGACTGGTTATTTCAGAATCCAGGTTTGCCATTGCCTCAAGCTGATCATCAAATTGAGCGCTTTCGAGGTTTATTTGTTCCTCAAACAGGGTTTTATAAACAACAGCAGCAGCTCCTGCTTTTTCAATTTTTTTCAACATATTCAGGTCTGTCGACATGCTGCTTGCACCTGCAATAATGGGATTTTTAAGCTCAATTCCCATATAATTTGTGGCCAGGTTGATCATATGAATTTCCTCCTAAATTTTTTTTATAAATCATGGTTAAAATTTCTTTTCCCACGTTGGAAAGCGGAAAATTACAAATTTATTCGGATATAAGTATTGGAATACCTGAAATTTTTTAAACCAAAAATTTTCAGCCGGATAATATATTCATTGTTAAAGTAACTGATTGATGTTTACCATTATTCTAATCTATAATCATTTTAAATTAGCATGAATTAGCTTATTTTGTATAATTATTGCCGCGCGATTCCTTATAAAAAAGTAATTTTGCACCGCTTTTTAAGAAAGGCTTCAGACAAACTTTTCTCAAGTCAATAATCTAATATCCAAACATATGAGTGAAAAAAAGAAATATGTAACCTGTGACGGCAATTACGCTGCCGCACATATTGCATACATGTTCAGTGAAGTAGCTGCTATTTATCCGATCACCCCCTCATCAACAATGGCCGAATACGTTGACGAATGGGCAGCATATGGCCGCAAAAATATATTCGGCGAAACAGTCCGCGTTGTTGAAATGCAGAGTGAAGGCGGTGCTGCCGGCGCAGTGCATGGTTCGATGCAGTCCGGGGCTCTTACAACTACGTACACCTGTTCGCAAGGCCTGCTGCTAATGATCCCGAATATGTATAAGATGGCCGGGGAATTGCTTCCTACGGTTTTCCATGTTTCGGCGCGTAGTATTGCAGCCCAGGCGCTTTCAATTTTTGGTGATCACAGCGATATTTATGCTACCCGCCAAACCGGATTTGCCATGCTGGCCACCGGTAGCGTGCAGGAAATTATGGATATTGCCGGTATTGCCCACCTGGCAGCTATTCATTCAAGAGTGCCTTTCATGCATTTCTTTGATGGATTCCGTACCTCTCACGAAATTCAAAAAGTGGAATACCCGGTTACGGAGAACCTGGCAAAACTTCTCGATTATAAAGCATTACAGGAATTCCGCGACCGCGCTTTAAATCCGGAGCATCCTGTAACCCGTGGCACAGCACAAAATCCCGATATTTATTTCCAGAGTCGCGAAGCAGCAAACCTGTACTATGATGCGGTTCCTGATATCGTGGAAGAATACATGCAGCAAATAAGCAAGTCAACCGGACGTGAATACCATCCGTTTACCTATTATGGAGCAAAAGATGCTGAAAACATTGTAGTCGCAATGGGTTCAATCACCGAAACGCTGAAAGAGGTTATTGATTACCTGAATGCAAAAGGAGAAAAACTCGGGTTGATCAACGTTCATTTGTATCGTCCTTTTTCGCCAAAGTATTTCTTTAATGTTCTTCCTGAATCAGTGAAACGTATTTGTGTTCTTGATCGTACAAAAGAGCCAGGTGCAACGGGAGATCCGCTTTACCTTGATATCCGCGAGATTTTCTACGACAGGGCCAACAAACCTCTCATCGTTGGCGGACGTTACGGGCTGAGTTCAAAGGATACTACTCCTGCTATGATGATTTCGGTTTTCAACAACCTGAAGATGAATGAACCCAAAAATCATTTCACGGTAGGTATAGTTGACGATGTTTCATTTACATCGCTTCCGGTACTTCCTGAAATTGACCTCTCGGACAAAGGAACTTTCCAGGCTAAATTCTATGGTTTAGGTTCTGATGGAACTGTTGGAGCCAATAAAAATTCTATCAAGATTATCGGTGAAAATACCGACAAATATGCCCAGGCATACTTTGCATACGATTCAAAAAAATCGGGTGGTATCACTACATCGCACCTTCGTTTCGGCGATAAGCCGATCCGTTCGCCTTACCTGGTAAATACCCCTGACTTTGTTGCCTGCCACGTACCTGCTTATCTTACTAAGTATGACCTGTTAAAAGGTTTGAAAAAGGGGGGAACATTCCTTCTGAACAGTATCTGGGATGCTGAGGAAAGCAGAAACCGCCTGCCGGATAATATGAAGAAATACATGGCTGAGAATGAGATTAAATTCTACACCATTAATGCTACCAACATTGCAGAAGAAATAGGCCTCGGTAATCGTACCAATACCATACTTCAGGCTGCATTCTTTAAAATCTCCGGCGTTATTCCTTACGAATTGGCTCTTACTGCCATGAAAACAGCAGTTAAAAAGACTTTTGGCCGTAAAGGTGAAGAAATTGTCCGCATGAATATTGCGGCTATTGAAAGAGGTGCCGATGTAATTGAGGTCAGTATTCCTGCTGAATGGAAGAATATTGAAGTTACAGCCAAGAAAGATACCCGCAATATCCCTGATTTTATTAAAAACATGGTTGAGCCTATCAACAGCATGAAGGGTGATGATTTGCCTGTAAGTGCATTCTTAGGCCGCGAAGATGGCACCTTCCCGCAAGGCACTGCCGCTTACGAAAAGCGTGGTATTGCAGTGAATGTTCCTGAATGGATCTCAGATAATTGTATACAGTGTAACCAATGTGCTTTTGTTTGTCCTCACGCTGTTATCCGCCCGTTCCTTTTGAACGAAGCAGAATTGAAAGGTTTACCGGAAGGCACAGCAACACTGAAAGCTATTCCCAAAACTTTTGACGGCCTCCAGTTCCGCATTCAGATCAGCCCGCTCGATTGTACAGGTTGCGGTAACTGTGCTGACGTTTGTCCTGCCAAAACCAAGGCTTTGGTGATGAAACCGCTGGAAACGCAAATGAACCAATCCGGTCTTTGGGATTATCATGCAGCTCATGTTACCTATAAAGATACACTTGCTCCAAAAGAGCAGAATGTGAAAAACAGCCAGTTTGCACAACCGCTTTTCGAGTTCTCGGGTGCTTGTGCAGGTTGCGGCGAAACACCATATATCAAGCTTATTACCCAGCTCTTTGGCGATCGGATGATGGTTGCAAATGCAACAGGTTGTTCATCCATTTACGGTGGTTCAGCTCCATCAACACCATATACGACCAATGCACAGGGTTGCGGTCCGTCATGGGCAAACTCATTGTTTGAAGATAATGCTGAGTACGGATTCGGTATGGCAATGGGCGTAGATAAACTACGCAGCCGTGTTGCTGAAAAAATGCAATCTATCATTGATGGTGAATACGGTGCAGAGCTAAAGGATGCATGCAATCTTTGGATAGCAGGTAAAAATAACGCACAATTATCAAAAGAAGCTTCGCAGAAGGTTATACCGCTGCTTGAAGCGTCAAAAACTGATCTTGCAAAGGAATTGCTTGCTTTAAAACAATACTTTATCAAGAAATCGGTTTGGATGTTCGGAGGTGATGGCTGGGCATATGATATCGGTTACGGTGGCCTCGACCATGTACTGGCTTCGGGTGAAGATATAAATGTACTTGTGGTGGATACCGAAGTATATTCGAATACAGGAGGACAGGCGTCAAAATCAACACCGGTTGGAGCGGTTGCCAAATTCGCTGCTTCAGGTAAGAAGGTTCGTAAAAAAGACCTAGGGATGATGGCTATGAGTTACGGTTACGTATATGTTGCCCAGGTGGCAATGGGTTCGAACCAGACCCAATACCTGAAAGCATTGCGCGAAGCTGAGGCTTATCCGGGACCATCACTTATCATTGCTTATTCAACCTGTATCAACCACGGTTTACATTCGGGTATGGAGAAAGCACAGCAGCAACAGGAAGATGCAGTTAAAGCAGGTTACTGGCATAACTACCGTTTCAATCCAATGCTTGAAGCCGAAGGGAAAAATCCTTTCCAACTCGACAGCAAAGAACCTGATTTCTCCCTGTTCCAGGATTTCCTGAAATCGGAAATGCGTTATACCTCGCTTATGAAATCATTCCCTGAAGAAGCTGTTGAGTTATTCGAAGCAGCACAGCAAAATGCAAAATGGCGGTATAATAACTACAAACGATTATCAGAAATGGATTTCAGTAAACAGATCTAACTTCTTGTATGACTAATTTTTGCCGGGTTACTTCTTAGTAGCCCGGCTTTTTTTATATAATGCCAGATTGGACATTTGAAAAATACTTATATTTTGAAGTTTTATTCAGTAAATTTGAACATCAATCATACATCTAAATCCAGGGTATTATGAAAACTTTAAACTGTTTTATGCCCATTTGCTTAATTTTGATTTTTGCCGGGATACTTCATGCGCAAACACTGAGCCCTAAAACAGCATTTAAGGACGACCCGCAATCACATAATATGCACCTGGCCTCAGACGGTAAATTTTTATATACCTGTAATGGCGGAAAAGCTGAATTAGGACAGATCACTAAATTTCGCCTCGATGGAACTAAAATAGCAAGTTATAAGATTAAACTTGATATGCGTTCCTTAATGTATAATAAGTCGGATGGGAATTTTTATGTGAACACCTATAACCATAAATTTTATAAAATCAATGATCTGAAACTGGGCAGCTATAGTGAAATTTATGATTTCGCCGATCGTAATGAACAATCAGTTCCTGCCCTGAGTGCAAATGGTAAGGAAATTTATTTTATGGAGTCGGGTGACGTTTTTATATACAGCCTGAAGAAAGGCAGGCTAATATCAACCTTTTCGGGCTTGAGAACTCCTGGCAATGCTGCCGATGGAGGCACAACCATTGCAGTTAATAAAAAGCATATTTACACCTGGAATGCTGGTGAACAAACAGTTAATGTCTATGACATAAATGGAAAATTTCAGAAATCAGTGAAACTCAGCCAGGGCAATTATGGGTTTTCACTTTCGTTTGCTAATGGCATGCTTTGGGTTTCTGCTGATGGGAATTATGATGAAGGTACCTGGTATGGGTATGTTATAAAGTGAGAATATTCAGGATTGGTGAGTCCGGAAATATAATATCAACATCCATGATGCGAAATCCTATTTTCAGGAACCTATGTAAATATTCCCGTTAATCGTCTTTCCTGTTAAAGAGTTTATCAATATTTAATTTGTATCGTTCGTGTATAATTGACCTGCGAAGTTTTAGCGTTGCCGTGAGTTCGCCAGAATCAACAGTCCATTCAGTATTCAGCAATTCAAAGGCTTTAATTTGTTCGGCCGTACCCAGATGCCGGTTATATTTTTGTATTTCTTTATGAAATCTTCTCCGGATACGTTCCATCTCAATCATTTCGGTGTTGGATGTATAAGGTACGTCTTTTATCTGGCACCATGCACGAAGGTGGTTAAAATCGGGAACAACAATGGCCGCCGCAAACTTCTGGTTTTCACCTACCACCATCAAGGCATCAATAAATTCTGACTCCTTCATTCTGTTCTCAACCATTTCGGGACTGACGTATTTGCCGAATGAGGTTTTAAAGATTTCCTTTTTCCGCCCGGTAATTTTGAGTTGTCCTTCCGGCTCCAACCTTCCCAGGTCGCCTGTATGAAACCATCCATCACTGTCAATAGCTACGGCAGTAAGTGCAGGTTCTTTATAATATCCCTGCATTAAGCCGGGACCTTTGCACAGTATTTCTTGATCTTCAGCAATTTTGACAATGGTATTATTAATTACGGGTCCTACTGTTCCGAACTTCACCCCATCTTTTTCAAAATTACTTACTGAAATTACCGGTGAAGTCTCAGTAAGCCCATATCCTTCAAGTACCGGAATCCCGGCGGCCCAAAAGATATGTGCAAGCCTGGGTTGCAAAGCCGCCCCGGCACTCACGATAACTTTAAGGTTACCACCCAGTGCTTCCTGCCATTTACTGAAAACCAGTTTGCGGGCAATTTTTAATCGTAACGCGTAATAAGGGCCTCTGGCACCATTCAATTCATAACGCATGCCCACGCTCACAGCCCAAAAGAAAATCATCTTCCTTATCCCCGTAAGTTTACGCCCTGAATTAATAATCCGTTCGTACACTTTTTCGAGTAAACGGGGAACTGTACTAAGAATATCAGGCTTTATTTCACGTAAATTCTCAGCCACTGTAGCAGGATTTTCGGCATAGTACACCGATATTCCGACATATTGGTATAAATAAACCAGCATGCGCTCGTAAATATGGCAAAGAGGCAGGTAGCTGAGGGCTCTTCCTTCTTCGCCAACAGGAGGAATATCCTTCACTGCTTTGATGTTGGAAATTATGTTGTAGTGTGAAAGCATAACCCCTTTCGGGCTGCCGGTGGTACCTGAAGTGTAAATAATTGTGGCCAGATCTTCAGGCAGTATAGCATCTTTAATTGATTTAACTTTATCAGCCTGTGCATTTTCCTTTCCCAACGCAATAAGTTCATCAAGGTGTTTTACACCTTCGGTTTCCTTAAATGCATATACGCCTTTCAACCCTTTCATCCTATCAAGCAGGTGTTCAATCTTCCGATAGATCTCACGACCGGTGACAAATATGACTTTGACATCTGCGTGTTCCAGGATAAATTTATAATCGCTTTCGCTGATGGTGGGATAAATCGGAACATGTATAGCTCCTACCTGCTGAATTCCCATATCCACCAGGTTCCATTCAGGGCGGCTCCCTGAAATTGTTGCTACTTTATCGCCAGGTTGAATTCCTAACTGTAACAGGCCATAACTGATATTATCAGCATGGGAAATATATTCTGTAATTGAGTATTTAACCCATTTGCCATTGTCCTTTCCTGCAAGCACATCATCCTTGGGTTTAAAGGATTTTACATAGTGAGGAAGTATATCAAATAAGCGGGTAACGTCTGGCATAAGGTACCTTTGAGTTTACGTGATGAATTGTAAAGATAATTATAATATTACATATGTATTAACCTTCACTGCTAGAAACTTATCAACAATGCTTTTATATGGCAATAACTTCAATTCAAATACAACCCTGAGGATAATTCAGCTGACTCATATTACTTTATGAAAATAACCCGGACTCGCCTGGGCAGTAGGCATGATAACCATATCATTTATATTGACATGTACCGGCAGACTGGTCACCCAAACAACTGCAGCGGCTATATCTTCAGCTTGCAGCGGGGTAAATCCTTTATAAATATTAGCTGCAGCATCCATGTCACCCTTAAACCGGACTTGTGAAAACTCAGTTTCGGCTGCACCGGGGGCTATCTGCGAAACTTTTATTCCATAGCTGAGCATATCAATCCGCATAGCGCGTGTAAGGGCGTCAACAGCAAATTTTGTAGCGCAATACACGTTTCCTTTGGCATACACTTCCTTACCTGCAATGGAGCCAATATTCACAATATGAGGGCATTCGCTTTGAAGCAATAACGGAAAAATATTTTTCGTAACATACAGCAATCCTTTTACATTGGTATCGATCATTTGGTCCCAATCGTCCATGTTACCGTCCTGAATGGGATCGCTTCCGGCAGCCAGTCCTGCATTGTTTATCAGGATATCAATATTCCGCCAGTCAGCAGGTATACTCTCTACGGCCAATTTCACGGCATTGCGGTCACGGACATCAAAATTTAATGTCAGCACTTCGGTACCATGCATTTTGTTTAAGCTGTCAGCTACCGTTTTTAACCTGTCAGCCCTTCGCCCGGTAAGAATTAACCTGTGATGATCGCGTGCAAATGAATGCGCACATGCTTTCCCGAAACCACTGGTGGCACCGGTTATTAAAATAGTTTTATGCATAACTTTTATAAACTTTATCTTACTTAACTATCAGATCTTTTTATAAATCATTTATTTTGCCAGAATCCGTAATCCGATAATGCCGCAAATGATGAGCAAGATACAAACCATGCGGAGAACATCAGTAGGTTCTTTAAAATAAATTATCCCGTATATTACTGTTCCCACCGTTCCAATGCCGGTCCATACGGCATAAGCCGTACCCATAGGTATGTTTTTCAATGCCATCGAAAGCAGGTAGAAAGAAGCAACCATTGCAAATACCGTGAAAATGGCGGGCCAAAGCCGTGTCCAGCCTTCGGTGTATTTAATACCAACAGCCCATGCTACTTCGAATAATCCAGCAATAAAAAGAATAAACCAGGGCATTGGAATTTGAATATCAGGATTATTTTACTTAAATCATAGCCTACTGAAGGAGCCACGCATGGCTTGATCACTGTAAATCAAAAAGTTTACTCAGCCAGCGAAAGCGCCAGTTTGGTCATATTGGTGAAATTCAGTTGCCGTTCTTCGGCACTTACGTGTTCACCCGTTAACAAGTGGTCGCTTACTGTCAGCAACGACAGTGCCTTCACACCATGGCGTGATGCCAGCATATATAATCCTGCTGATTCCATTTCAACAGCTAAAGTGCCGTACTTGCGCCACAAATCATAGGTATCGCCTTCTTCAGGAAAGTGATAAAACAAATCGGACGACAGTATATTCCCGGCTTTAATCTGGATTCCGGATTTGGCTGCATTAACCCAGGTTTTATATACCAATTCAAAATCGGCGGTGGGCGCAAAAGTCATTCCATCGAAATGGCGCGATACAGCAGAGGAATCCGTAGACGCACTCACCGCCATTACTACATCGCGAAGTTTAACTGATTCAAGTATGCCTCCGCAAGTGCCTATTCTGACTAAGGTTTTAACCTGGTAATCCTGAATAAGTTCGCTCACGTAAATCATGTGCGAAGGCAAGCCCATTCCGGTACCTTGAACCGAAACTTTAACCCCATTAAAATACCCTGTATATCCTAACATCCCGCGAACGTTATTGTAACAAACAGCCCCGGTAAGAAGGTTTTCAGCTATATGTTTTGCCCGTAACGGATCGCCGGGAAGTAAAACGAAATCTGCAATTTCGCCTGGTCTTGCTTCAATATGTATACTCATAATGTAAAAATAAGGGGGCAAAGATAAAAACAAATCACTATCGTCTGGTAAATATTTGTACTGTCCGGCAGGATTCAGAACCTGGCCGGACGATTTTACTAATTGCCGCATATATATGGAAAGAACCCAATGTGGCCTTTGATAATTCGAACCGGAGATAACAGCTAACCGGAATTTATCCTTTTCTCGCTTTTGGCGATTAAACAAGGTCATTCAGAAGGCTGGCATCCAATTTCACAGAAAAGATTTGTTCAGTCATTCTATCTTCTATACTTTAGGGCCTTCCTATTTCAACAAATTTAATTCATTAATAAAAATCTATGAAACATCGTTTAACTGCTTGGATGATTACCCTTTTAATGGTTTTATCATCAGTTGCTTTCAGCCAGGTCCAGGAAAATAGAGCTGATTCAGGTTATGTTTTCACTATTGTAAAACAATTGCCAGCTACTTCTGTCAAGAACCAATACCGGTCCGGCACCTGCTGGAGCTATTCTGCCATTTCATTCCTCGAATCGGAACTCCTTCGTACACGGAAGGATACTTTCGATCTTTCCGAAATGTATTGCGTACGGGAGTGCTATTCCGATAAAGCGGATATGTATGTCCGTTACCATGGAAAACATAATTTTGGTTCAGGCGGTGAGGCACATGACGTTACATACGTGCTTAAAAATTATGGTATGGTTCCGGATGAAGTTTATACCGGCAATTTACCGGGCGAAGATAAACCTATTCATGGGGAAATGGATGCAGTCCTGAATGCCGATGTGGATGCCGTGATCAAGAATCCCAATACTAAACTCACTTCGGTATGGCGTCAGGGTTTTGATGGATTGGCTGATGCATACCTGGGGAAAATTCCCGAAAAATTTATGTATAAAGGGAAAGAGTATACCCCGAAATCATTTGCTGGTATGATGGGTCTGAACCCGGATGATTATATTGAACTGACTTCATACACGCATCATCCTTTCTATTCAAAATTCATTATTGAGATTGAGGATAACTGGCTGATGAAAGAGGATTATAATGTTCCGTTGGAAGACCTGGTGCGGATTCTGGATAATTCTATTAATCAAGGATATACGATTGTTTGGGGTGCCGATGTAAGTGAAAAAGGATTTTCATGGAAAAATGGTGTTGCTGTAATTCCTGATAGAAATGCCCCTGAAGTTGCAGGTCTCGAAAAAGCCAAATGGGAAAAGATGACGGATATGGAAAAGGATAAACTGCTTTTAAAGTTCAATAAACCCATGCCCGAAAAGGTGATCACCCAGGAAATGAGGCAAAAGGAATTCGATAATTATCAGACTACGGACGACCACGGTATGCATATTACAGGCATAGCCAAGGATCAGAACGGAACTAAATATTACCTGGTGAAGAATTCCTGGGGCACTGATGGCAGTCCCTATAAAGGATATTTTTATGCCTCGGAATCGTATGTGAAGCTGAAAACAATGGATATCATGGTAAATAAAGCCGTAATACCGGCTGATATCAGGAAAAAGTTAGGTCTGTAAGGTATTATTCTCTGTAATAGATTTAATAGATTTAAAAGTAGAAATACAAATTCTTTCAATGCCGGCACATCTCTTAATTTCAGATGTGCCGGCATTATTATACATCAGAAACTGAAACTGACCCTATTAAGATGCTTGCTAGCCCTGTAGATAAAGGTAATCACAAATAGTTTTGTGATTTCAGCCTGAACCCAGTTTAAAATATTTCGGCATTTACTATACTTTATTCAGCTTTCCCATTCATCCATTCCCGGGCATTAACAAAAGCTTCAATCCAGGGCGAAAGCTGATCCGCAGCGCGTGCATCCGGATACAAAGGCCATTGCCATGGCAACAACGAACGTTCCAGGTGCGGCATCATAACCAGGTGGCGGCCATCGTCGCTGTATATGCAGGCTGCATCGTACATCGATCCGTTTGGATTTCCGGGATAACCGCTATAGGAATATTTTGCGGCAACGTTATACTGATCTTCGGCATACGGAAAACTAAATTGTCCTTCGCCGTGAGCTACCCAAATGCCCAGTTTGCTTCCGGAAAGGGATTTTAACATAACTGAATCATTTTCAAGGATATCAATGGTAAGAAAACTGGATTCGAATTTTCCCGAAGCATTATGTAACATGCGGGTTTCCTTTTCGTGCCCGGGATTAACAAGTCCCAACTCAATCATTAGCTGGCATCCATTGCAAACGCCAAGGCTTAAGGTATCGGTGCGTGAATAGAATTTCTCGAGGGCAGTCCGGGCATTGTCGTTATATTTGAAAGCGCCTGCCCAGCCTTTGGCCGAACCCAGTACATCGGAATTGGAGAAACCACCTACAAAAACGATCATCCGGATATCTTCGAGGGTTTCTCGACCGCTCATCAGGTCGGTCATATGAACATCTTTCACATCCAGGCCGGCAAGGTGCATGCTCCAGGCCATCTCGCGGTCGCCGTTTACGCCTTTTTCGCGGATAATGGCTGCCTTAATTCCTGTGCGGGTTTTGCGGTTGGGATCAATACCAAACTGGCTGAATTTACCGGTAAATCCTTCCGGGAAAACGAAATTCCGTTCCTGGATTGAGTAATTATCAAATCGTTCTTTAGCCTTCAATTCACCACTTTGTTTGCGGTCGAGCAGGTAGGATGAACGGAACCATTTATCTCGGAGTGCATGAATATCAAACGCATATTCTTTTTGCTGATGAGAAATATTCAGTGTTTTTCCTGCAACAGGTTTTCCAATCACACTGTAACTGATGTCTTTGTCATGCAGATAAATACTTACGAAATCCAGATCGTTAACCTGGATCACAACTCCCGGTTTTTCGCTGAAAAGCAAACGGATAATATCGTTTTCACCAAGTTCATCCAGGTCCAGGTCCATCCCGATTGTATTATGACTGAAAGTCATTTCGAGTAAAGTAGTGATTAATCCACCTGCCGAAATATCATGCCCCGCAAGGATCATATCTTTTTGGATAAGTTCCTGGACGGCTTCAAAACACAATCTGAAATAAGCTGCATCCTTCACTTCCGGGGGACTTCCGCCAAGTTTATTCAATGCCTGCGCAAACGAACTCCCGCCAATATTCGAATCGCTTTTCGAGAAATCGATGTAAACCAACGAGGATGTAAAACTCTCTTTCAAAACCGGGCTAATCACTTTCCTGATATCAATCACTTCACCAACAGTAGAAATAATTACTGTTCCGGGAGTCATCACGGTATCACCGCCGGGATATTTCTGTGTCATCGACAGCGAATCTTTTCCTGTCGGGATATTGATGCCCAGTTCAATGGCAAAATCACTAACTGCTTTTACTGCTTTGTATAAACGGGTATCTTCGCCTTCGTTGCGGCAGGGCCACATCCAGTTGGCACTCAACGAAACTCCGCTCAAGCCTTGTTCAATAGGAGCCCAAACCAGGTTAGTAAGCGCTTCGGCTACCGAAAGAATGGACCCTGCTTCCGGATCAAGTAAACCTGCAACCGGCGAATGGCCGATAGAAGTTGCAATCCCTTTCACACCCTGGAAATCGAGTGCTACTACACCCAGGTTATTTAACGGAAGTTGCAACGGTCCTGCTGTTTGCTGATGCGCAATCCGGCCGGTGACGGAACGATCTACTTTGTTAGTGAGCCAGTCCTTGCAGGCAACCGCTTCGAGCTGTAAAACCTGCTCAATATAATGAGTCAATTGCGACTGATCGTAATCCGGCTGTTGAAAAACGGATGCAACAGTTTCGTCCTGCATAACTGTCCGCGGCGGTTTTCCGAAGAAGTATTTTAATGGCAGGTTGATAGGTGCATCGCCGGTTACCGGGTTTTTAAATGAAAAATTCATATCACCGGTAATGTCGCCTGCAACATAAAATGGGGCACGTTCGCGCTCGGCTACTCGTTGCATTTTTTCAACATCATCAGCATGCAACACCAGTCCCATGCGTTCCTGCGACTCGTTGCCGATAATTTCTTTACCTGATAGAGTAGGATCGCCAACCGGGAGTTTTGTGATATCAATAGCACCGCCTTGCTCCTCAACCAATTCAGAAAGTGAATTCAGATGCCCGCCTGCGCCGTGATCGTGGACTGAAATAATAGGATTTTCTGAACTTTCGGCCATGGCACGGATGGCATTGTAAACGCGTTTCTGCATTTCGGGATTTGAACGCTGGATAGCATTCAATTCAATGCCGCTGTGGTATTCGCCGGTAGCAACAGATGAAACAGCTCCGCCGCCCATTCCGATGCGGTAATTATCACCACCCATCACAATTACTTTATCGCCCGGTTGCGGGTGTCCTTTTAAACTGTCAATCTTACGGCCGTAGCCAATGCCGCCGGCCTGCATAATTACTTTATCGTAACCGTATCTTTTATCATTTTCTGAATGCTCAAACGTTAGAACTGAACCACAGATCAGCGGCTGTCCGAATTTATTCCCGAAATCGCTGGCACCGTTTGATGCTTTGATCAGGATTTCCTCTGGTGTCTGGTACAACCATGGACGAGGCTCATTTTCGGCTTCCCATTCGCGGCCTTCGCCGGTGCGCGGGTACGAAGTCATATAAACAGCTGTTCCGGCAATAGGCATAGAGCCTTTTCCACCAGCCATGCGATCGCGGATTTCACCACCCGAACCGGTTGCAGCGCCATTAAAAGGCTCAACGGTTGTGGGGAAATTATGGGTTTCAGCTTTTAATGAAATTACCGTTTCTATTTCTCTGGTTTCGAAATAATCGGGTTTATCCTGTGTAACCGGCGCAAATTGCTCGGCTACAGGGCCTTCAACAAAAGCAACATTATCAGTATATGCAGACACAATCCTTCCGTGATGCTCTTTCGAAGTTTTCTTTATCATCTGGAACAGGCTTTCGCTTTGTTCCATGCCATCAATCACAAAAGTTCCGTTAAAAATTTTATGCCTGCAATGCTCGGAGTTTACCTGTGAAAACCCAAAAACTTCACTATCGGTAAGCTTGCGGCCCAGTTTCTGGCTGACTTCGTTGAGGTATTCAATTTCTTCGGCACTTAAAGCTAATCCTTCCTTTTTGCTGTAAGCAGCTACATCATCAATCCCGATTATGGGTTCAGGCTGTTTCAGAATAGTGAAAATATCCTGGTCAAGCCCGGAATATAATCGTTGCAGCATATGGTCATAAGCAGTGTTCTCATTCGCAACTTCAGTTAATTCTTCGATGCGGAGAATGCCTACGATGCCCATATTCTGAGTAATTTCAACGGCATTGGTGCTCCATGGAGTGATCATTTCGCGGCGCGGGCCAACAAAAAACCCGGCCATTTTGCTTTCGCTCACCTGCCGGGCATCACCAAAAAGCCATTCCAGCTTCGGGATATCGTTCCTTGTTATTTCAGATTGATGATGTACCGTGTACACCGTTTTGTCCTTGCGAAAGAAGTGAATCATGCCGAATATGTTTTACGGGTGCAAAGATAGGAAATCCAAAAGAGACAAAAACAAACTACTTTTTACGGATTATTAACCATGTTATAGCTAATGAACGACAAATGTGTATTATTACCCTGAA
>Ga0208789_1000828_pt1 | contig 22871 bp, 19 predicted proteins | sample Methanotroph_Enr_FD_187368 | JGI IMG/M metagenome (GOLD analysis project Ga0208789, IMG submission 187368) | Enriched soil microbial communities from Old Woman Creek wetland in Ohio, USA - Methanotroph_Enrichment_5 (SPAdes) (version 2) | ecosystem: Environmental > Terrestrial > Soil > Wetlands...
GGGGGGCATCCGCTGCCGGGGCCGCCACTGCCGGGGCCTCCGGGGCCGCGGGCGCCGGGGAAGCCGTCGGGACCTTCGGCGTATCCCGACCCGGGATGGAAGGGAGGCTCCCGGCCTCCTGGGTCGCATCGGCCCGGTCACCCCCTCCGGCGGCCGGAGCCGCGGCGGGGGGGGAGGCCTGCGCGGCGGCCTCGGCGGGAGCCGGCAGCTGGGCCTGCGGCGGCACGAACTGGGCCATCAGGCTGGCAAAACGGCTGTCGGAGGCGTCGGACTCCGGGGCCTCCGGCCGGTCGGCAGGAGCGGGGGGAAGGGTGGGAACCGGTGCTGCGCCCGAGGGGAGCATGGGGACCTCGCGCCCGGAGGGTCCGGGTCATCCCCCTGCGCCAGGATCGTGCCGACCCCTCCTGGGCAGATTCGTCAGGCTGACGGATCCTTGGGCTTCGACAGCCCCACCCGCTCCGAGAGCCTGCCGGCCAGCTTGGCGTCCAGCAGGGCCAACTGGTCCATGAGCTTGGCGGCCTTCTTCGGGGTCATGCCCGCCAGGAGGGCCACGGCCACGTCCATGTTCTGTCCCGCCAGCTCCTTCATGGCCGGCGCGCCGGAGGCGGGATCCATGGCCTCGTAGGTGCGGATGATCTGGGGATCGATGACGGGCCGCACCTTCAGGTTCTCCAGCTTCGCCAGGGCATCCTGGACGGCCTTCTCCCGCGCGGCCAGATCCGTGCGGTCCCGGTCCAGGGTCGCCTGGAGGGTGTTGAGCCGCTGCTCCGTCTGGCGCAGCTCGGCCTCCTTCTGGGCCACCTGCTTCTCCCGGGCCTGGAGCTGGTTCGCCAGCTCGGCGACCTTGATGCCCTCCACGGCCCCCTTGGGGTCGGCCTTGGGCTCCTGGGCCGACAGCCAGAGGACGCCGGCGCTGAGGGCGAGGGGGGCGGAGATCCAGAGGAGGTAGCGGGCGTTCATGGCGGGCTCCTTCAGGCGGTCCGGCGGGCGTGGCGGAGCACCGCCAGCTCGTCCAGGGCGAGGGCTTCGCGCAGCTCCTGCTCGCGGGCGTGCTGGAGGGCGCGGCGCTCCTTCAGGCGGACCAGCATGAGGTGGTTGCGGTGGGCCGAAGCGAGGGCCTCCCGGGCGGCGGCAATGCGGTGGCCGGCCTCCCGCAGGCGCTCGTAGGCCTGGACCTGGCGGCGCTCCAGGGCCACCAGGAAGGCCTCCCCGGCCCGCCACAGCTCCAGGTCCAGCCTCATGCCCGCGCCGACGCGGCGGGCATCGAAGACGGCCTGGCGCTGGGCGGCCAGGGCGTCGATCTCGTCGCGGATCATCCGCTCGGCCTGGAGGGCCCGGCCCAGGGCCCGCTCGGCCTCGCGCTCCAGGGCCTCCCGCAGCTTGCGCAGGGGCTCGAGGCGGAAGTGGAACCGGGCGGCCATCAGGCGGGCTGCTTGAGGAAGGGCGTGAGGTCGAGGCCGAAGATCTGGCCCATGGCCAGCAGGGCCTGGCGGTGGTCCCCGGCTTCGGCGGTGGCCTGACGCAGGTAGGACTGGATGGCCGGCTGGAACTGGATGGCCTGGTCGATGGCGGGGCTGGAGCCCTTGGTGTAGGCCCCGATCTGGATGAGATCCTCCGCATCCTGGTAGGTGGCCATGAGGTCGCGCACCTTGCTCGCCAGCTGCTTCTGCTCCGGCGGCGCCAGGGCGCTGAAGAGGCGGGAGAGGCTCGGCAGCACGTCGATGGCGGGGAAGTGGTTCTTCGAGGCGAGCTTGCGGGACAGGATGATGTGGCCGTCGAGGATGCCGCGCACGGCGTCGCTGATGGGCTCGTTCATGTCGTCGCCCTCCACCAGGACGGTGTAGACGCCGGTGATGGAGCCCATGCCCTCGAAGGTGCCCGCCCGCTCCATGAGCCGGGGCAGCAGCGCGAATACGGAGGGCGTGTAGCCCCGGGAGGAGGGCGGCTCGCCGGCGCTGAGGCCGACCTCGCGCTGGGCCATGGCGAAGCGGGTGACGCTGTCCATCATCAGGAGCACGTCCCGGCCGCGGCGCATGAAGTACTCGGCAACGGCGGTGCCGGCCATGGCGCAGCGGAGGCGCAGCAGGGCGGACTGGTCGCTGGTGGAGACCACCACGACGCTGCGCTTGAGGCCCTCGGGCCCGAGGTCGTTCTCGATGAATTCCCGCAGCTCGCGGCCGCGCTCGCCCACCAGGGAGATGACGTTGACGTCGGCCGAGGTGTTGCGCGCCACCATGCCCAGCAGGGTGGACTTGCCCACGCCGGAGCCTGAGAAGATGCCCACGCGCTGGCCCTTGCCCAGGGTGAGGAGGCCGTCGATGGCCCGCACGCCGGTGGAGAGCACCTCGTGGATGCGCTTCCGGCGCATGGGGTTGGGCGGGGCCCCCTGGAGCGGAAGGTGGGCCGTGGCCTCGATGGGCGGACCGCCGTCGATGGGCCGGCCCAGGGGATCGATGACGCGGCCCAGCAGGGCCTCCGAGAGCGGCAGCTCGGACTGGTGTCCCGTGCCCTCCACCCAGAGGCCCGGCCGGATGCCCTCCGTCTCCTCGATGGGCATGAGGAGCACGCGGTCGCCGGAGAAGCCCACCACTTCGGCGTGGATGAGGCGGGGCCGCCCGGTCACGTCCGTCCCATGGATGAGCATCTGCTCGCCGACGGAGCAGTCGGGGCCGGTGGATTCCACCACGAGGCCCACCACCTTGGTCACCCGGCCCATCCAGGCGCCCTTCGGGAGGGCGCGGATCCGGCCCGCCAGGGCGTCGGGATCGAGCGCGGGTCCGTTCATCGGCCCTCCCCCTCCTTCAGGCGGGCGAGCATCCCCATGAGGTGGTCCCTTCGCCGCTCCAGGGAGGCGTCGAGGATGCCCTGCGGCGCTTCGATCCTCACGCTTCCCCGGGAGAGGGCCGGATCTGCCGCCAGGGCCAGGCCCCCGTGGCCGATGAAGCTGTCGCCCAGGCGCTCCAGGTCGAGGGGATTCAGGTACACGTGGAGAGGCAGTTCCCCTTCCCGCGTGCCCCGGGGCAGGGGGAAGGGCAGCTCCTCGAGTACCCGCTCCATGAGCGCCTTTACGGCCCCGGGGGAGCGCTCGATCTGCTGCACGGCCAGGTGCTCGCCCACGGCGAGGGCCAGGGCCGTCAGCTGGTCGTTGAGGGACTCGCGCAGGGTGAGGGTGGTGGCGGCCAGTTCCCGGAGATGGGTCTCCAGGCGCTGGATGTAGGCCACGTACTGGCTCTCGCCGAAGGTGCGCCCCTCCGCCTCGCCGGAGGTGAAGCCCTCCTCGTAGGCCTTCCGGGCGATCTCCTGGGCCTGCCGTTCGGCCTCCTGGAGACGGTCGATGACGCGCTCTTCGGTGGAGCGCTGGGGCCGGCCCGCGCCCTCCAGATCGTCGGCGACGGAGGCCTCGCCCCCCTCCAGCGCGTTGCGGGCCAGGGACGTGTCCACGGGGAAATAGGGGAAGGCGTCCAGGCGGGTGTCCTGGAGGTCTTCGGAGCGGATGAAGCCCTTACGTGACATAGTCCTCGCCCCCGCCGCCGCCGATGCTGATGACCCCTTCTTCTTCCAGCTGCCGGACGATTTCGACGATCTCGTGCTGGGACTTCTCCACGTCCTTGAGCTTCACGGGGCCCATGAACTCCATCTCCTCCTTGATGAGCTCTACGGCGCGGGTGGACATGTTGCGGAAGAACTGGTTCTGCAGCTCCTCGCTGGTGCCCTTCATGGCGATGGTGAGGACCTTCCGGTCCGCCCGCTTGAGGATCTCGGCGATGCCGGTGTCATCGATGAGCAGGATGTCGTCGAACACGAACATCAGGTCCCGGATGCTGGCGGCCAGCTGGGGGTTCTCCGTCTCGATCTTCTCCAGGACGGCGCGGCCGGTGTTCCGGTCCATGCGGTTGAAGAGCTCGGCCACAGCGCGGACGCCGCCGTAGGCTTCGGTGGCGAAGGAGCCCAGGGCCTCCAGCTTCTGCTCGAGGATCATGCTGATGCGGCGGACCACCTCGGGGCTGATCTCCTGCAGGCTGGCCATGCGCATGGCCACGTCGCTGCGCAAGGCCTCGGGCAGGCTGGAGATGAGCTCCGCCGCCTGGGAGGCGTTGAGGTGGGCCAGGATCAGCGCGATGGTCTGCGGATGCTCGTTCTGGATGAACTTCGAGAGCTGCTGGGGGTTGGCCCGCTCCAGGCTGGTGAAGCCGGCGCTGGATTCCAGGGCCTTCACCAGGCGGTCGATGATCTTGCGGGCCACCTCGGGGCCCACGGACTTGATGAGCAGCTTCTTCGCGTATTCGATGCCGCCCTGGCTGATGTAGCTGCGGGCCTGGGACATGGTGTGGAACTCCTCCATGACCTCCTCCGCCACCTCGGGCTGCACATGCTTGGTGATGGCGATCTCCCGGGAGATCGTCTGGATCTCGTCCTCCTCGAGGTACTTGAAGATGTTGGCGGCGGTGTCGTCCCCGAGGGTGACCATGAGCACCGCGGCCTTCTGCGCGCCACTGAGCTTGGACATGGCCTACCTCCCTTCCTCGAGGAGCCAGGACCGCACGAGGGAGGCCATGGTTTCGGGATCCTCCGCGGAACCCTCCTGGAGGCGCTTGCGGATGACTTCGCGCCGGCGGGCCTCGGGGGCCGTGAAGGCCGCGTCGGCGTTGAGCTCGGCCTCGATCTCCGCCTCCAGCTCCGCCATGGAGCGCACGGGGGTGGCCTTCCGGGCCATGGCCGCGGCCTCGCCCTCCGCCGGGGCCACCCGCAGGGGGGCGGGCCGGTTCAGGGCCGAGGAGAGGCGCTTGAGCACGGGCAGGATGATCATGAAGAAGAGGGCCAGCCCGAGGACGATCCAGATCAGGGTGGGCGCGAACTGGCGGACGAGGTCGATCCAGAACTGGCGCTTCGCCTCGGCGGCCTCCTTCGGGTTCTCCTGGGGCACGGCGAAGGCCATGTTCTCCACCGTGAGCTCGTCCCCGCGCTTGGGCTGGATGCCCACGGCCGCGGACACCTGGTCCCGGATCTTCTTCAGCTCGTCCGGGGTGCGGGGGATCAGCTTGAGGGTGGGCTCGCCCTTGCCGTTCTTCTCCCAGGTGGAGGCGTCGTCCACGATCACGGCGAGGGTCAGGCGTTTCACGGAGCCCGTGGCCTGGTCGATGGCGCGGACCGTCTTGCTGATCTCGTAGTTGGTGGTGGTCTCCTTCTTGTCCGAGTTCTCGAGGAGGTTGCCGGTGGATGCGGCGGCGTTGGCGGGGGCCACGTTGCTCGGGGTCCCGGGCACGGCGGCGCCGCCGTCCCGCTTCTGGACCTTCTCCTCCTTCTGCTGGACGCTGCGTTCCACCTGGCCCTGGGGATCGAAGGTCTCCGAATTGATCTTCACCTTGTCGAAGTCCAGGTCCACATGGGCCGTGGCCCGCACCTTGCCGATGCCCACCACGGGCTCCAGCAGGTCGGTCACGCGCCGGACGAGGTAGTCCTCCTCCTCCCGGGCCGCCTTCTTCTGGGCGTCGCTGGCGCCGACCATGGGGTCCCGTCCCGTGCGGGAGAGGATGCGGCTGTACTGGTCGATGACCACCACCTGGTCGGGCTTGAGGCCCTCCACGCTGGCCGCCACCAGGTTCACGATGGCCTGGGTGTTCTCGTCCGGCAGGGGCTGGGTGCCCCGCAGCTTGAGGAGGACGCTGGCCTTGGCGTCCTCCTTGTCGGAGAGGAAGGGGCTGTCGTTGGCCGGGGTGATGTGGACCGAGGCATCCGCGACCTGCCGCAGGGACTTGATGGTCTGGGCGAGGCTGGCCTCCATGGCCCGCCGGTGGATGACCTTCTGGGCGAAATCCGTGGTGCCGATGCCGGCATTCTCCAGCTTCTCGAACCCCAGCTTGTCGCCGGACAGCAGGCCGTCCCCCGCGAACTTCAGGCGCAGGGGCCCCACCTGGCTCTGGGGCACCAGGATGGTCCGCTGGTCGGAACTGAGCTCGTAGGGGACCTGCTGCTTGTCCAGCTGGGCCACGATGGCGCTGGCGTCCTGGGGGGAGACGTTCGAGGCCAGGACACCCTTGGATTCCTGGCCGGCCCAGAGCCCGAGGCCCGCCAGGGCCAGGAGAACTGTCAGGGAAATGGCGGCCACCATCACGCGCTGGGTGGCGCTCATGCTCTTGAAGGCATTGACGAACTGGTCAGCGAGGTTGCTTTCCCCGGCCATAGGCGTTCCTCGTCAGGGAATCGGCCGTGCCCGGGAGCTCGGCCAGCGCTACATCTGCATGCGCATGACCTCGCGGTAGGCGTCGATCAGCTTGGATCGCACGGCCATCATCATCTGGAAACTGAGATCGGCCTTCTGGACTGCCAGCATGGCCGTGTGCATGTCTGCACTCTCCCCTGTCATCAAGTTCCGTGCCTCGACGTCGGCCTGGGCCGAGGCCTGGTTCACTTCCTGGAGGGCCTGCTTGAGGAGGTCGCCGAAGCCGACCTCGCCTTGGGCGCCGCCGGCCGCGCCGCCCGCCCCGGTCTGGCTGGCAGGGGAGACGGGTCCGAGGGGGGGGATCGAGGGGATGTTCAGGGGGTCCATGGGATCGGCTCAGGTAAGGAAGGCCCGTTCAACTATCGGCCGGACGGGGAAGGGGGGCCAGTCGAAAATCCGACAGGCTACTGCACGCGCAGGATCTCCAGGGCGGAGGAGGCCATGCTCTTGGCGGTGCGCACCGCCGCGATGTTGGCCTCGTAGGAGCGGCTGGCCTCCGTGAGGTTCACCATCTCCTCCACGGGATTGACGTTGGGATACTTGACGATGCCGTTGGCATCCGCGTCCGGGTGCCCGGGCTCGTAGCGAGTGAGGAAGGGCTCCTGGCTGGTCTGGATGCCGGCGACCTTGACGCCCGCCGCGGCCAGGGCATCGCCGAAGCCCAGGTCCTGCGCCTGGAAGACCGCGTCCCGGCGCCGGTAGGGGCCGCCCTCCTTGGTTCGGGTGGTCTCGCTGTTGGCGATGTTCGAGGCGATGAGCTGCACCCGGAGGCGCTGCGCGGCCATCCCGCTGCCGGCGATGTCGAGGATCTGGTTGATGCTCATGGTCATCCCTCCGGCTAGTGGGCGACGGATTCGCGGATCAGGAAATACATCTTCCGCAGTTCCACCTGCATGAAGTTGGAGGCGTTCTGGTAGGCCATCTGGGTGCGGGCCATCAGCATGTTCTCCCGGTCCAGGCTCACGTCGTTGCCGTCGTTCCGCTCGGCATCCGGGCGCATGGGGTCGGAGGTGGCCGGGAATTCGGCGCTGCTGCCGCCCTGGAGGTGCAGGGGATTGGTGCGGGCCATGGAGGTGGGCGATTGCTGCCCAGCGTCTTCGGCCAGGGCCGCCTTGAGGGCCCCCTCGAAGTCGAAGTCGCGGGTGCGGTAGCCCGGGGTGTCGATGTTCGCCAGGTTGGAGGCGATGAGGGTCTGACGCCGTGAAGCCAGCGTGAGGCTGCGGTCCATGAGCTGGATCATGGGGTTGCCGCTGACGAGATCGAACATGGAGCACCCTGCAGATTGGGCCGGGTGGTCCCGGCTTCCAGGAGAGGGGATGCAGCCGCCGTGCCGGACCCGGACCCGGGGGTCGATGGGGACCCACCGGGGACACCGAAGTGGAGACCTTGTGGGAAGTTGACTGTCCCTTGCTACACTGGCGTCCTCATTTCGAGGCCCCCATGATCATGAACAGCCGCAAGCACAACGACGTCCTGATCCTCCACCCGGAGGGGAAGATCACCCTGGGGGACGGCGACCAGGAACTGGGCGAGGCGGTCCGCACGGCCCTGTCCAACGGGTCCCGCAAGATCGTCATCAACTTCAGCAAGGTGAGCTACCTGGATTCCTCGGGTGTGGGCGAGCTGGTGGGCTGCTACACCTCCATCAAGGGCAAGGGCGGGGAGCTGCGCATTTGCGGCATGAGCCCCAAGATCTTCGGACTCATCAAGATGACCAGCCTTCACTCGGTCTTCGAAGTGAAGGACACCGAGGACGAGGCCCTCGCCGGGTTCTGAGGCGGTGCGCGCCCGCGCCGCCCTCGGATGCGCCCTGCTGACCCTGGTTCAGGCCAGGGCGCAGGGCGCATCCCCATCGGCGCCTCCGCTCCTGCGGGCGGTCCTCATGGACGGCGGGTCGGGGGATGACCAGCAGTTCGCCCGCGCGGCCCTCGGCCTGACGCCGGGCCATCCCGTGGAGGAGGCTGGATTCCGGAAGGCGCTGGAGGCCGTGCGCCTGGTGGACCGCTTCCAGTCCGTGGATGGGCGCCTGGACCCCGATGGCACGGCCCATGTCCTGCTCGTGCCCCTGGCACCCCTCGCGGCATGGACCTGGGCCGGGGACCCCCTTCCCTCGTCCTTCCGCAAGACGATCCTGCCCGAACTGGAGAAGGGCCAGCGGCTGGGGCCCATGCGACTGGAAGGCTTCCGGGCCCTGGCGGAACAGCGGCTGCGGGAGGGCGGCTATCCGAAGGCCGAGGTCCGGGCCCAGTCCGGAGAGGGCGGCCGCGTCCTTCGGTTCACCGTGGCCCTCGGGCCGGCGGCCCTCATCCCCTCGGCGAGGATCGAAGGACATCCGGCCCCGTACAAGCCCGAGACCCTCCTGAAGGTGGCGGGGATCCGGCCTGGCCGGAGCCTCTGGACCGCGGGCCTTCCCCGCGAAGCCGAACGCCGCCTGCGGGCGAAGTTCGTGAAGGACGGGCGCCTCGAAGGCTCCGCGGCAGTGCGGGCCGGCGCCGCCGGCGAGGCGGTACTCGAGGTGGAGCCCGGGCCGAAAGTGAAACTGAAGGCCGAGGGGCTGAGCCTCCTCGGCCCGCTCTTCGGCCGCCCCAGGCTCACGGACTTCGTGCCCCTGGCGCGGGCGGACCGCTATTCCCCGGGGCTCCTGGAGGAGGGCAGCGGTCGCATCGCCACCTACTTCCGCGACCAGGGCTACCCCGAAGTGCGGGTCACCTACGATCGCCGCGTCACCCGGGGCACCGCGGATCGCCCCGAGGAGGTGACCCTCATCTTCCATGTGACGCCGGGGCCCCGCCGCCTCATCCGGAACGTGCGGATCGAGGGCAACCGCGAGCTGTCCGAGGAGCAGCTCAAGGCGGCCCTGCAGCTGCCGAAGCGCTACTTCGTCCTGGCGCCCCAGGCCAAGGGCGAGACCATGCGGGCCCTGGAGGACCGGCTCACGGCCATCTACCTCCAGCGCGGCTTCCCGGAAGTGAGGGTGCGGCGCCGGGTGGAGGCGGACAAGGATGGATCCGTGAACGTCCGACTGGTGGTGCGGGAGGGCCGGCAGCGCTTCCTCCGTGAGCTGGTCATGGAGCTGCCGCAGGATCCCGCCTTCCCGCCGCAGCGCCTTGAGGGCAGCCTGCTGCTGGCCCTCTCGGACCATCCCGTGCCCCTCAAGGGCGGGCAGGGCCGGCGTTACGGATCGGACCGGCGGCAGCTCCAAGGCCGGCAGGGAACCCTGGAATCCGCGCCGGGCCGCGTGCGCCTGGTTTTCGACCGGCCGCTTCCGCTCGTACGGAACGACCTGGCCCTGGTGGTCTCCGATCTTCGACAGCGATTGTCGTCTCTCGGATCGGCCAATCCCCAGGTGCATATCGCCTTCGAGGATGACGACGCCCAGTCGCTGGTGCGGATCCAGGTCCCGCAGCAGCCGCTGGACCACGTCCGCCGCGTGGTGGTCCAGGGCAGCGACCGCACCCGGGCCGAAGCGGTGCTGCGGGAGGTGGCCGCCCCGGCGGCAGCCCCCCTGGACCCCCTCAAGCTGGATGATGCCCAGGTGCGCATCGCCGGACTGGGGGCCTTCCAGCGCGTGGACTTCCTGGGCCTCTCGGACCTCCCGGGCCAGAAGCGTCAGGGCTGGGCGCGTGGCGACATGGCCCTGCAGCTGCAGGAGCGCAATCCCTGGGTCTTCACGGAATCCTTCGGCTACGACAAGACGCAGGGCTACCACTTCGGCTTGAACACCCAGCGGCTCAACGTCGGGGGGATGGGCCGGACCCTGGATTTCGGCATCCGGGCGGGCGACCAGACCCTGCGGATCCCGGCCCTGCGCCGGGCCTTCCCCACGGGTGACGTGAAGCGCTCCCTGGACAGCTACAGCGTGGGCTACACGGATCCCTGGTTCCTGCCGGGCGCATTAGACGCGTGGCTGCCCAGCCGCACCCGGATGCACATGGAGGGCGCCTACATCGAGGAGGCCCAGGCGGCCTTCTTCGCCCGGCGCCGCCGTTTCACCACCTCCTTCGAATGGAAGCTCGGCCCGGCGCAGTCGGTGAGCCTGGGCTACCGGTTCGAGCGCGTGGAAGTGGGCGCCAACACCGATGCCGACAACAATCCCCTGATCTCCGACCAGGATCTGTTCTACCTGGCCCGTACGCCGGCCCGCAGCATCATTTCGGCCCCCTATCTCCAGTTGGTCGTGGACCGGCGGGACAAGCCCTACGATCCCACGGAAGGCACCTTCTTCATCGCCCGGCTGGAGCTGGCCAACCAGCTCTTCGGCACCAGCGCCAACAGCAGCTTCGTGAAGCTGGACATGCGCCACCAGTGGAACTGGCCCGTGGGCTTCCGGGCGGAGCACGGCGTGGTGAGCGCCGGCGTTCGCATCGGCCTGGCGCGGCCCACGGCCCAGTCCGCGGAGGACCTCCCTCTTACTGAGCGGTTCTTCGGGGGCGGCCCCTATTCCGTGCGGGGCGTGGAGCCCGACATGCTTGGCGAGATCCTCCGCCCCACGGGCCAGGGCGGCACCCTGCTCCCGCAGATCATCCCGCTGGGGGGCCAGGGCCTGGCCCTGGTGAGCCTGGAATACCGCTTCCCCTTCCTCGGCCAGAGCGTGTGGGGCGAGGTCTTCGCCGATTCCGGCCAGGTCTACCGCAGCCTCAATCCCGACAAGAATGCCGTGGCTCCGTTCCCGGCGATGCGCACCTCTCTGGGGCTGGGCCTCATCCTGAAGCTGGGCTTCCCCCTCAAGCTCGAGTACGCCGCCGACTGGAAGCGCATCATGGGGCGGCCCCGCAGCCAGGACGAACAGGACACCCAGCTCAAGAGCCTGCTCATCTCCGCGGGGTTCCAGTTCTGAGGACGGCGGATCGGGGCTAGCATCGTCTCCCATGAAGGGTCGAACCGCCTGCCTCCTCCTCGCCTCGTTCGCTGCGCTGGCCGGGCCTCCCTTCCGGACAGATGATCCCGAGCCCGTGGAACCGGGCCATCTGGAGTTCTACGTCTTCGGCGCCGGGCAGCGCGTTCCGGGAGACAGCTCGGGCGTGGGCCCGGCCCTCGAGTTCAACTACGGCATCCTGCCCGACACCCAATTCCATGTGGTGGTGCCCTGGGCCTACGACCGTCCCCGGGACGCGCCCTCCGGATCGGGGCGGGGCGACACGGAACTGGGCGTGAAATTCCGGTTCCTGCACGAGACAGAAGGCCGGCCCCAGATCGGCGTCTTCCCCCTGGTGGAGCTTCCCACCGGCGAGGCGGCCAGGGGGCTGGGCGCCGGCCACACCCAGGTGTACCTCCCGGTCTGGATCCAGAAGGGCTGGGGCCCCTGGACCACGTACGGCGGCTGGGGCTGGTGGCGCAACCCGGGCGAGGGCAACCGCAACTGGACCTACACGGGCTGGCTCCTCCAGCGCGACCTCGGCGAGCGGCTCACGCTCGGCGGAGAGCTGTTCCACACCACGGCCTCGACCCTCGACGGGCAGGCCTCCAGCGGGTTCGACCTGGGCGGGCAGGTGAACCTCGGGGAGATGCACCACCTCCTCTTCAGCGCCGGCCGCAACGTGAGCGGCGAACGTCAGACCTTCGCCTACCTCGGCTACCAGCTCACCACCGGCACCTTCGGGACCCTGGCGGACTGGTTCCGGGCGGGCCGGAATCCGGGGCGCTGAACCCCTGGCCCGGGAGGCGCCGACGGCGCTCCCCGGGCCAGGCACCTCACTGCACCGGCTTCGGCAGCACCTGGTGGTAGTCGGGGTAGGCGGGCCGCTTAAAGGCGGGCACGGGGTGGGCGGCCAGCAGCTCGAGGGCCTCCTTCACGGCGCGCTCCAGCTGGGGGTCATGGCCCTGGCGCACCAGGGCCGGATCCTGGTCCACCTCGATGTCGGGGCCGATGCCGGCGTTCTCCACCTCCCACTCGCCCTTCGTCCCGTAGAGGCCCCAGCGGGGCGCGGTGACGGAGCCGCCGTCCATCAGCTGCGGATAGCCGCTGATGCCCACGAGGCCGCCCCAGGTGCGGGTGCCCACCAGGGGGCCCAGGCCGGCCTTGCGGAACAGCCAGGGCAGGGCGTCGCCGCCGGAGCCGGACATCTGGTTGATGACCATCACCTTGGGCCCGAAGATCGCCTGCGCGGGCTCGACCACGTCCGCGCCCTCCCGGCTGGCGTTCGCCATCTGGGGCGTGCGCAGCAGGTTCTCGATGATGTAGTCGGCGATCTGGCCACCGTGGTTGAAGCGTTCGTCGAGCACCGCCCCGAGCTTGCCCACCTGGGAGAAGTAGTAGCGGTTGAAGTTCGCGAACCCGGCGAGGTTGGTGTCGGGGATGTAGACGTAGGCAAGGCGGCCGCCGGACAGCTCGTCCACCCGGCGCCGGTTGGCCTCCATCCAGGAGCGGAGCCGCAGTTGGGCCTCCGAGGGCACCGGGACGACCGTCACCTGGCGGGCGCCGGTGCCGTCGGCCTTCGGACCCACGGTGAGGACGGTCTGTTTGCCGGCGGTGGCCTGGAAGAGGCGGTAGACGTCATCGCCGCCTTTGAGGGGCTCCCCGTTGACGGACAGCAGGAAGTCGCCCTCTTTGACCTCCACGCCGGGCACCGTCAGGGGCGCCTGGAGCTGGGGGTTCCAGTTCTCCCCGCGGTAGATCCGGGCGAACTGGTAGCGGCCCTCCGTGATCCGGTAGTCCGCGCCCAGCAGGCCCACGCCCAGGGGTTCCTGCCTGGGCGAGTCGCCGCCCCGGATGAAGGTGTGGCCGACCACCAGCCACCCGGTCATCTCCTCGAAGAGCCGGTTGAGATCCTCGCGGCTGCCGATGCCCGCCAGGAAGGGCTCGTAGAGCCGCTCCGCCCGGGCCAGGTCGAGGCCGTGGTGGTGGGGGTCGTAGAAGAAGTCCCGCTCGATGCGCCACACCTCGCGGTACATCTGGCGCCATTCGGCCGCAGGATCCACCTCGACCCGCACGGCCTCCAGCGGCAGGGCGCCCTCGCCGGCCTTGGCGGGCTTGTCGCTGGGCGCGAGGAACCACTTCGCCTTCCGTGCGAAGAGCAGCTTCGTGCCGTCCGCGGACACGCGGAAGGTGGGCATGCCCCCGTACGAGGACCGCCCGCCGTCGACGCCTTCGGCGAGCTTCTCGGCCTTGCGGGTCTTCAGGTCGAAGCGCGTGACCTCGGCCGGGACGCCCTGGAGCTCGAGGCTCTCCTCGTCCGTGAAGGCCGTGGGGACCGAGGCGAGGAACAGGACGCCGGCGGCTCCCGTCTCCAGGGTGGTGTAGTTGGCCAGCGGCAGCGGCAGGCTGACGATGCGCTGGTCCAGGCCGTCGAAGTCGATCCGGACGGGCTCCGGCTCCACCTTGTCCGGCTTCTTCCCGTCGCCCTTCTCCGGGCGCTTGCCGTTCTTGTCCTTGTCAGGGGCGGCGGCCGTCTCCTCGTCGCTCTCCGGCGCCACGGGCGAAGGCAGGTCCTTCCGGAGGACCGCGGCATAGACGCCCTGGCTGACGGGATGGCCCAGGCTGGTCATGTCCAGCCAGCCCGCCGACAGGCCCGTGTCCGTGCCCGCCAGGAAGTAGAGGTACTTGCCGCTGCGGTCGAAGCGCGCGGAGGTGGCATCGCTCATCCCGTCGGTGATCCGGTGCGGCTTGGGGTCCGTCAGGTCGCAGACGAAGACCGCATGCAGGTGGTTGGGCAGCTGCTTGGCGTAGGCGAGCCAGCGGCTGTCCGGCGACCAGGCGGGGTCGAGGTCGCTGGCGGGGGTGTCGTAGAGATCGGTGTCGATCTTCACCGGCACGGGATGCTCCAGGTCCACGACCCAGAGGTTCAGGCGCTTGTCCGTGTAGGCGATCTTCCGGCTGTCGGGCGACCAGCGGGGGCCGTAGAAATAGGAGGGCGGCTGGCCGAGGTCGATCTTCCGGACCGGACCGAGCCCATCCGGGGCGCGCAGGTGGAGGGCGTACTCCCCGGACTCGTCCGAGAACCAGGCCACCCACTTCCCATCGGGCGACCAGGCGGGGTCGCGGTCCGCGACGCCGGGGCTGCGGGTGAGGTTCCGGGCGTCCCCCTTCTCGGCGGGCACGGAGAGGATCTCCCCCCGCGTCTCGAACAGGGCCCGCTTCCCGCTGGGGGACAGGGCCGCATGGAGGATCTGCCGGGGCACCACCTTCTCGAAGTGGGGGCGGCGCTCCGGCAGGTCTGCCGCCAGGGTGACGGGTACCCGGGTGGCCTTCCCGGTGGCGAAGTCGTAGAGGTGCAGAGAGCCGAACTGGTGGTAGACGATGCCGCCCGGTCCGGCGGAGGCGGAGACGAGGTCGAATCCGTCAGGGTTGTCGAGGACCTTGCGGACGGTCTTCGCCGCGGTGTCGTAGGCGTAGAGCGTGACGGGGCCCTCGCGGTCCGAGAGGAAATAGACCGTGCCGCCCACCCACATGGGATCGCGGTCGTTGGAATTCTCCCGGGGGATGCGGATGATGCTGGAATCGGCGAGGTCGGCGATCCAGAGGCGCGCCGTCTGGCCGCCCCGGTAGTGCTTCCAGGCCGGCTGCCACTGGTTGAAGGGCGAGTAGGCGAGATGGGTTCCGTCGGGCGAGTAGCTGGCCTCGTTGCCGGAGGGCAGGGGCAGGGGTTCCGGCAGCCCACCCGTGGCCGCCACGGTGAAGAGCTGGGGCAGGTCCCGGGCCGTCGTCCGGGTGGAGCTGAAGACCACCCGCTTGCCGTCGGGCGACCAGCCGAGGACCGCGTCCGGCGCGGGGTGGTAGGTGAGCCTCAGGGGTTCGCCGCCCTCCGCGGGCACCACGTAGACATCGTCGTTGCCGTCGTAGCGTCCCGTGTAGGCGATCCGGGTGCCGTCCGGCGAGTAGACGGGATGGGTGCAGCGCCCGGCCCCGGCCACGATCCGGCGGGCCTCCCCGCCCTCCCGGGGCACGTCCCAGATCTCCCCCGCGTACTCGAAGGCGATGCGGGTGCGGGAGAGGGTCGGGTTCTGGAGGAGCAGGGGCACCTCCCCGGCCCGGAGGGCCAGGGTCAGAACCAGGACGAGCAGCGCGCGGAAGGACATGGCGGGCTCCAGAGATAAGGCTTCCCGGACCGGAAGCCGAGGCGGGGGGTGGCCTCCGCATCATAGTCCATGTGCACCTTGAGCCGCCCTGCGAAGCGGCGGGGCCATGGATCTCCCCGGCGGCCTGGAACCGCCGGATTGGCGGGACGAAAAGGCCGCCGAAGCGGCCTTGGCCGAGGGGCGAAGGGCGGAGCCCTGAGTCAGCAGGGTGCGCGGCTGGCCCCGCGGCCAGACGTCACCGGCGCTCCACAGGAGCGCCTCCGGCGGGCCCCTGCCGGGCCGCCGCTGCTTCTCGGCGATCCGAGGCCGCCCGGGAGGAGATACGAAGAAGGCCGCCGAAGCGGCCTTGGGCTGGTTGGCGCGGGCGGTCTCGAACCGCCGACCCCTACCGTGTCAAGGTAGTGCTCTACCCCTGAGCTACGCGCCAGCGCGAGGATCCATTCTAGCGGATCCGGGGCGTCTGTCGAGCGGCAAGGCGCGAGGTGGGCCTAGTCGAGGGCTCCGGGCCAGAGCAGGTAGGCGAGGGTGGCGCCCAGCAGGGCGAGAAGCCAGTCCAGGCCGGGAACCCGGGCCGGTTCGAACGGTCGGCGGTGCGGGAAGAGGGCGGCGGCCATGGGCGCCTCCGATCGGGGGAACTCCCGGTACCAGCTTGGGCTGGCGGGGAGGGCCCGCCGTGAACTTCCTGCGACATTTCGGGCCGACTCGACGGTCACGCTCCTGGCGAGGTTGCGCGGCTGGTCCACGTCGCAGCCGGACCGACCGGCGGGAGGCAGAGCAGGCGCCGGGCCCCGGCGAGGAGGGCCATCACCTTATTCGACGGTCACACTCTTGGCCAGGTTCCTCGGCTGGTCCACGTCGCAGCCTCTCAGTACCGCGATGTGGTAGGCCAGCAGCTGCAGGGGCACGGTGTAGAGGATGGGGGCCAGCCAGGGGTGGACGGCCGGGATCTCGAGGACATCCTCCGCGATGGTCGCGAGCCCCGTGTCGCCCTCCGTCACCAGGGCCAGGATGCGGCCGTCGCGGGCGGCGGCCTCCTGGAGGTTGCTGAGGGTCTTCTCGCGGTGGGCGTCGTGGGGCATGAGGGCCACCACCGGGAGGTTCTTGTCGATGAGGGCGATGGGGCCGTGCTTCATCTCGCCGGCGGGGTAGCCCTCGGCGTGGATGTACGAGATCTCCTTGAGCTTCAGGGCGCCTTCCAGGGCGATGGGGTAGCAGGGTCCCCGGCCCAGGTAGAGGAAGTCGTCGGCGTCCTTCCAGCGCTGGGCCCACTGGATGATCCGCGGCTCCAGGGCGTTCATGCGTTCCAGATGGGCGGGCAGCTCGCGCAGCCCCTGCAGCAGCCCGGCCTTGAGGTCCGGATTCAGGGTGCCCCTGGCCTCGCCCAGTTTGAGGGCCAGGAGGGTGAGGACGGCCAGCTGGGTGGTGAAGGCCTTGGTGGAGGCCACGCCGATCTCCGGCCCGGCGTGCGTGAGGAGGGTGGCCTCGGCCTGACGGGTGGCGGTGGAGCCCATGACGTTGCAGATGGCCAGGGTGCGGGCGCCCCGGGCGGCGGCCTCCTTCATGGCGGCCAGGGTATCCGCCGTCTCGCCGCTCTGGGTGATCCCGATGAGGAGCGTGCCGGGCTGGATTACCGGCTCGCGGTAGCGGTACTCGCTGGCGTAGTCCACTTCCACGGGCACCCGGCTGAGCTGTTCGATGAGGAACTTGCCCACCAGGCCCGAGTGCCAGCTGGTGCCGCAGGCCACGATGTGGATGCGGGTGAGCTCGCGGAGTTCGGCCTCGCTGAAGGGCAGGTCGAGGGGGATGGGTTCGGCGTCCAGGGGCAGGCGGTTCAGCAGCGTGTTGGAGAGGGCCTGGGGCTGCTCGAAGATCTCCTTCTGCATGAAGTGCTTGTAGCCGCCCTTCTCCGCGGCCACGGGGTCGTACGGGATGGTATGGACGGTCCGCTCGACGGGATTCCCCTCGAGGTCGGTGATCTGCGCGCCGTCCCGGGTCAGCTCCGCCAGATCGCCGTCCTCCAGGAAGATCACGCGCCGCGTGTGGGGCAGGAGCGGCACCACGTCCGAGGCCAGGAAGACCTCGCCCTCGCCCAGCCCGACGACCAGCGGGGGGCCGCTGCGGGCGGCCAGGATGCGGTCCTGGTCCCCGGCGTGGAGGCAGGCCAGGGCGTAGATGCCCCGCATGCGGCCCACGGCCTCGCGGAAGGCCCCGGGGAAGGCCCGGCCCTGCTTCATCAGATGCGACACCATCACGGGGAAGCATTCCGTGTCCGTCTCGGACTGGAAGGTCTCCCCCGCGGCCTTGAGCTCCTCGCGGAGTTCCAGGAAGTTCTCGAAGATGCCGTTGTGGACGGCCACCACCCGGCCGTCGCCGCTGCGATGGGGGTGGGCGTTCTCCTCGGTGGGCCGGCCGTGGGTGGCCCACCGCGTGTGGCCGATGCCCAGGGGCGCCGGGTCCGCAAAGTCCACCTTCCCGGCCAGGTTGGCGAGCTTGCCCGAGGCCCGGACGATGTGGAAGGCGCCGTCGGCCCCGGCCAGGGCGATGCCGGCGCTGTCATAGCCCCGGTATTCCAGGCTGCGCAGGCCGTTCACGAGGATGGAGGCCGCGCCCTGCTGGCCGATGTATCCCACGATGCCGCACATGCCGACCTCCGATCCAGGTTTGTTCCAAGGTAGCGGGAGCGGAGGCGGGGGCCAATGTGGTGGGAGGACCACGGCCTGCGGCGCTGTGCCCGCCACAGCCTGTGGCGATTTCGCCCCGGGAGGGGGCTAGACTGGGCCGCATGGCCCGCTTCCAGCCTCGACGCCCCCTCGGACGCACCGGATTCCTGGCCACGCGCCTGGGCCAGGGGGACCTGGCCGACCGGAGCCTGCCGAAGGAATCCTGCGTGGCCACCCTGCGACGGGCCCTGGAGGCGGGGCTCAACGTGGTGGACACGGCGCCGGCCTACGAGGACGGCTATTCAGAGGAGATCGTGGGCGAGGCCCTGCGGGGCCGCCGCGAGGGCGTGTTCCTCATCGACAAGATCGACCACCTCGACCGTCCGGTGGCGCCCCAGCTCGACGGAAGCCTGGAACGGCTGGGCCTGCCCGCGGTGGATCTGCTCGTCTTCCACGCCGTGTCGAAGCTGGAGGACTGGCACCGCCTGGCGGCCCCGGGCGGCGGCCTGGCGGAGCTGGCAGAAGAGATCCAGCGCGGACGGGCCCGGTTCCGCGGGATTTCCAGCCACCATCCCGACGTGCTGGCCGCGGCCCTGGATTCGGGCCTCTGCGACGTGCTGATGTTCCCCCTCGGGCCCTTCGCCGACCCCCGCTACGAGGCGGAGATCCTGCCCCGGGCGAAGGCCCTGGGCGTGGGCGCGGTCTGCTTCAAGACCTTCGGGGCCGGCAAGCTGCTGGGCGACACGGAGGGCTACGGCCGGCCCCTGGCCGCGCGGCCCCGGGGCAAGGTCTCCTCCGGCGGCGTGGACGGGGCCGCACCCCGCCTGCCGCGGCTGGCCGTGGCCGACTGCCTGCACTACACCCTGACGGCGGACCCGGATGTGGCCCTGCTGGGGCTCTCCTTCCCCAATGAGCAGGAGGCCGCCTTCGCCGCGGCCGAGGCCTTCCAGCCCCTGGGGGAGGCGGCGCTGGCCGCCACCCGCCGGGCCGCCGCCGTGGCCATCGAGGGCAAGGGGCCCGTCTGGTGGAATCCGCCCGGGGACTGAGTCCGCGAAGCTTGTCCTAGATCACGGGCCGATCCTGGGAGGCTGGGGGATTCCTCCGGCCGTCTCCGGCCGGGATGGTCCCTGGAGACGGCATGAACCCCCTGATCCGGCGCGCCCCCGCCGCGCTGCTGCTGACCCTCGCCCCCGCCGCGTTGCGGGCCCAGGCGCCCGTGCCGGGCACCCTGACCGTGGGCTTCGAGGAGCGGATCCGCTCCGAGCGGTGGAACGACCTCATCGACCACGATGCGGCGAAGGAGGATGCCCGCACGCAGTACCGCTTCCGCAGCCGGCTCTGGGCCGACTGGACGGTCTCGCAGGACCTGCGGATCGTGGCGGGCCTGGCCAACGAGAACCGGAAGATCACCCACCCGGATGTGGCCGCGAACGGCCGCGAGGTCTTCGTGGAGACGCTCTACGCCGACTGGCGCCTGGCCCCCCGCTGGTCCCTGAAGGTGGGCCGCCAGAACCTCATGCGGGGCGAGGGCTTCGTCCTCTTCGACGGCAGCGCCCTGGACGGCTCCCGCTCGGCCTATTTCAACGCCGTGGACCTCGCCTGGTCCCCTGGGAAGTCCACCCTGGAATTCCTGGCCATCTCCGATCCGGGGAAGGAGCAGTACCTGCCGCGGCTCAACGAGGCCACCAGCCCGGCGGAGGTGCAGCGCCTGAACGAGTGGGACGAGCGGGCCCTGGGCGTCTACTTCACCGGGCGCGAGTGGGAGGGCACCACCCTGGAGGCCTACGGCTTCCTCAAGACGGAAACCGGCGACAGCCGGCCGGTCTCGAACCCGCAGTTCCAGCCGGATCGCCGGGTGTGGACCCTGGGGGGCCGCGGCGTCCGGGACCTGGGCCGCGGCTGGACGGCCATGGCGGAAGCTGCCGGGCAGTGGGGTTCCCAGGATCCCCTGCCGGGCACCTCCGACGGCGATCGGCCCATCGCGGCCTGGGGCGGCTACGCGCGGCTCCGCAAGGCCTTTGTGGCGCCGGGGAAGCCCACGCTCTCCCTGGGCTGGATCGGCCTCTCGGGCGACAACCCCCGCACGCGGCGCCTCGAGGGCTGGGATCCCCTCTTCTCCCGCTGGCCGCGGTGGAGCGAGCTGTACATCTACTCCCAGGTGCCGGAACGGGGCGTGGCCTACGCCACGAACCTGGGCATGTGGGAGGCCGAGGCCCGGCTGGCGCCCATGAAGCATCTGGATCTCCGCGCCACCTGGTACCGCCTGGCGGCCTTCCAGGCGCCGGTGGCATCAGGCCCCCTCTTCGGGACCGGCACGCGCCGGGGCGACCTGTGGGAGTTCCGCGGCGACCTGACCCTGGACGAGCACTGGAAGGGCCACGTGGTGTACGAGCGGCTCAGCCCCGGAGATGCCTACACGGGCGGTGCGCCGGGTTCGTACCTGCGCTTCGAGGTGACCTACGCCACGGCGGTGCGGCTATAGGTGGAGCCGCCAGCCCAGGCTGTCGGCGGCGCCCAGGGCGCCGATGACCAGCAGGACGACGCCGAAGATGGGTTCCAGCACCTTGATGTTCATGCGGACGGCGGTGCGGGCCCCGAGGTAGGACAGGGGGATCGAGCCCAGCCCGAAGATGAGGACGATGCGCCAGGACACATGGCCCATGGCCACGTGGACGATGGTTCCCGGCACGGCCAGGGCGGCGGAGGCCACCAGGGAGCAGGCGAAGGCGGTCTTCAGGGGCAGGCGGAGGATCCGGGCGTAGAGGGGCGCGAGCAGGAAGCCGCCGGCGTTGGCCAGGAGGCCGGACAGGAAGCCGACGACGAGCCCCACCGCGGCGCTCAGCGAGCGCTTCGTCCCCGGGGCGAGGGGTGCTGCCTCCGCCCTGGCCGTGGTGGGATGCAGGAGGAAGGAGAGGCCCAGGCCGGCGATGACGAGGTTGCTGAGGAGCAGGAGGGTGTTGCCGCCCACCCAGTGGCTGACCAGGGCCCCGACCACCGTGGCCGGCACGCCCACGATCACGCTCCAGAGCACCACCTGGCGGTCGTAGAGGCCCTCCTTGAGGTAGGCCAGGCTGGCCACCAGGGTGCCGGGGATGGTGGCGGGCAGGGGCGAGGCTACGGCGAAGAAGGCCGGCACGCCCGCCAGCTGGAGGAGGGGCGTGGCCACCGCGCTCCCCCCCTTGCCGAAGAGCCCTCCCGCGAAACCGACAAGCAGACCGATCAGGAGGAGGCTCAGCGACATGATCTCAGTGTACCGGCCGGAGGCCGGAGGCGTCCATGCTCAGGGCACGGCGCGGATCACCGGGGGATGCTGGGCCAGGGCCGCGCGGATGAGGGGATCCAGCTGGGCCTTCAGGTTCTCGGAGGGGACCGTGTCGCCCTGGGTGGGCTGCTGGGTCATGAGGATCCCGCCATAGACGCCATCCGCCGTGACCCAGGGGGCCCATCCGAAGGTGCCGGTGCTGGAGTAGCGGATGACGGGGTCGGAGGCGGTGGGCCCGCCGCCCCCGGCGGTCTCCAGCCAGTTGCCCAGGGCGTAGTGGTAGGTCTTCCCCACCCGGTCGTAGTAGGGGCTGTAGGCGAGGGTCGTGGCGGGACCGTACCCGTCCGTGCGCTGGGCCGTGATCAGCGCCGGGGGCAGGAAGGTCTGGGTGCCGTCCAGGCCGCCGCGGAGCTGCATCATCAGGAACCGCATGTACTCCAGCCCCGTGCACCTCAGGCCCCCGGCCGGATTGGGGTTGGGGCCGCCGCCGCTGTAGATGCTCGTGGCGGACCAGCCCATCGGATCGTGCAGCTGCTCTGCGAAGAGCTGCGCCCACTTCTTGCCCGTGGCCACCTCGGCCATGCGGGCGGCGATCCGCATGTGGGTGCTGCCGTAGTAGAAATAGCTGCCGGGGGCGGAGGCCGTGGCGGCGTCGTCGGCGTAGATCTGGTCCACGGCCGCCTTGAGGGTGATGAGGACATTCTCGGAGGCGCTGTCGTCCCCGCTGATGCCGGAAGTGAAGCTGAGGAGCTGGCGCAGGGTGATGTCGCTCATGTTGCCGGTCCAGGGGTTCCCGCCGGCGTCCACCAGCAGTTCCTTCGCCTGGGTGTCCAGCCCGTGGGGGAAGGCCCCGGCGTTCACCAGGCGGAGGAGGACGGTGCTGGTCACCCATTTCGAGGCGGAGGCGACCAGCACGGCATCCTGGTTGGTGAAGCCCCCGAAGCCGTGGGAGTACACGACCCCGGCCGGGGTGGCCACCTCCACGCAGAGGCCGTTGGGGAACTGGGACTGGGCGGCCTGGATGGCGCCGGTGACGGGCGCCCAGGGATCCGTCGCGGGCGCGCCGGAGGAGGTGCTGGAGGACCCGCCGCCGCAGGCCAGGGCCAGGCAGGCCCCTGCGGCGAGCAGCCATGGACGGAATGCGCGATGCTGGGCCACCTCATCCTCCCGATTGTCCGGACAGGCACTCCAGTAAGGATGCCCGGGGAACCGGAATGGTTTACCCGATCAGGCCAGGCTGCGGATGCGGTTGGCCCGGCTCTCGATCTCGGTGATGCGGAAGGCGAAGTTGCCGTCCACCACCACCACTTCGCCCTTGGCGATGAGCTTGCCGTTCACCATCAGCTCCACGGGGGCGTCGGCGCTGCGGTTCAGCTCCAGGATGGAGCCCGGCGTGAGCTTGAGGAGCTCCCCCATCTGCATCTCCGTCTGGCCCATGCGGACCACGACGGGGAGCTGGATGTCGAGCAGCAGGTCCAGGTTGCCGGAATCCACCACGGGGCCCGTGGCGGCGGGGGCCTGGCGAGGGGGCGCGGTCAGCGCGGCGGCCACGGAGGCCGGTGCCGGGGCGGCGGGGGCGGCGGGAGGAGCCTCGGCCAGGCCGAGCTTGCGCTTCATCTGCTGGAGCAGCAGGTCGGGGAAGAGCAGGTGGATGGTGGTCTTCAGGGTGTCCTGGGAGGTGGCCAGGGCCACGTCCTGGAAGGCACCGCTGCCC
>Ga0208789_1000830_pt1 | contig 22822 bp, 18 predicted proteins | sample Methanotroph_Enr_FD_187368 | JGI IMG/M metagenome (GOLD analysis project Ga0208789, IMG submission 187368) | Enriched soil microbial communities from Old Woman Creek wetland in Ohio, USA - Methanotroph_Enrichment_5 (SPAdes) (version 2) | ecosystem: Environmental > Terrestrial > Soil > Wetlands...
ACCTGCGCTTCCACGAGATCATCTACAAGGTGACCGAGGAGATCGAGCAGGCCATGGTCGGCCTCCTGGACGCCACGGACAAGGAGACCATCCACGGCGAGGCCGAGGTCCGTCAGCTCTTCAAGATCAACAAGACCGTCATCGCCGGCTGCTTCGTCACCGAGGGCAAGGTCCAGAAGGCCTACAAGGTCCGCGTGAAGCGGGGCGGCGAGACCGTCTTCGAGGGCGCCCTGAAGAGCCTCAAGCGCTTCAAGGACGATGTGGCGGAGGTCAAGAACGGCCTCGACTGCGGCATCGCCATCGAGAACTTCGACGAGCTGAAGGAGGGCGACGTCCTCGAGTTCTTCAGCAAGGAGAAGGTGATCGCCACCTCGCTCAGCTGATCGACCCGCGCCAGGCGCGGAGCGCGAACGGGCCCGCATCGCGGGCCCGTTCCTTATGGAACGCATATTTGACTCAATGGTGTTCAAAGTATTGATTACAATGGAGTAATCATCCATTGTGTGATCCCTGTCACTGGGGCCGGACAGCAGACTGGGACATTCCCAGGTTGAGGTTCCCATGACCACGCCCAGCTTCGCCCTGACCGCCCCCACCGACCGGAAGCAGGCCACCAATCCCCTCGGCCTCTCCCGCATCGACCACTTCCAGATGACGGGTTCCATCGAGCGCCTGGAACCGCTGTACCGGCGCCTCGGCTTCGCCCGCCTGGCCAGCGGCACCGCCCCCTGGGGCCGCATGGTCCATCTGCGCCAGCAGCGCATGGACATCCTGATCTTCGAGGCGGACGCCTCCCACCCGGCGGGCCGCTACTTCCAGGCCCATGGCGAGGGGGTCTGCGCCCTCAATTTCCTCGTGGACGACCTGGACGCGGCCCTGGCCGAGGCGGTCCGGCGCGGCGCCACCGTGCGCCAGCCGGCGGAGGCCCACGTCCTCGGCACCGGCGCGGTGCGCTTCGCCGCCATCCAGGGGGTGGGCGACGTGTGGAACTTCCTCGTGGAGCGGAAGGGTGAACCGGCCGCCTTCTGGCCCGGACTGTCGCCCGATCCCGCCCCGGCCCTCTGCGATCCGGGCCTGGTGCGGGTGGACCACCTCACCAACAACGTCGGCCCCGCCGAGATGGATCCCCTGGTGGCCTTTTACGAGAACGTGTACGGCTTCGGGGTCACCCGGGAGTTCCACATCCGCGGCGCCCTGGGCACCGGCCTCGACTCCAAGGTGGTCCAGAGCCCCAGCAACCAGGTGATCATCCCCATCAACCAGCCCACGGACGAGAAGAGCCAGGTGCAGGAGTACGTCACCCGGCACAAGGGCCAGGGCGTCCAGCACATCGCCATGTCCACCAACGACATCTTCCACACCCTGCGCACCCTCCAGGCCCAGGGGTTCAAGTTCCTCCGGGTGCCGGACACCTACTACGAGCTGCTGCCCGGCCGCATCGCGAAGGGCGGCTACACCGTGACGGAGAGCCTCGCCGAGGCCCAGGAACTGGGCATCCAGATCGATGGCGACGCCAGCGGCTACCTGCTCCAGATCTTCACCGAAGACCAGATCGGGCCGCTGTTCTTCGAGATCATCCAGCGGCGGGGGAACATGGGCTTCGGCGAGGGCAACTTCCAGGCCCTGTACGACTCCATCGAGCTGGACCAGAAGCAGCGCGGCGTGCTCTGACACCGCCCCTGTTCCCTCGACAAAGGGCCGCAAACGCGGCCCTTTGTCATGCGCTCCCTATCGGAGGCTCCCCCGGAGCCTCCGATGGCCGGTCGCCCCATGGGCTTCGGCGAGGGGAATCTCTTCGCCCTCCGGGCTCAGACCTCTCACGGGAACGCCCGGCCGTGTTCGCGGTTCGCGCTCCCGGCAGGGATTCCCCACCACCCGAGGTCGTTCTCCAGGCCCTGTACGACTCCATCGAGCTGGACCAGAAGCAGCGCGGCGTGCTCTGACCCGACCGATAGGCAACAGGTCACCGCGCGGCGGTGAAAGCCTTCCCCTGGCGAAAGGTCGACTTCGGGTGCAGCCTGATCCCCGGGGTGCGCCATGGCCACAGGAACAGCGTCCAAGGGCGTGATCGGCATCCTGACGGGGGGCGGCGATGTGCCGGGCCTCAACCCCGCCATCCGGGCCGTGACCATCCGGGCCCTGGGGGAGGGCTACCGGGTGCTGGGCATCCGCCGCGGCTGGGCGGGGCTGGTGAACCTGGTCCGGGATCCCCAGGCCGACAACAGCGAGTGGGTGCAGGTCCTCACGGAGGAGGTGGTGAACCGCGCCGGCCGGACGGGCGGGACCTTCCTCCACAGCTCCCGCACCAACCCCATGTCCGTGAAGCGGGAGGCCGTGCCGGACCACCTGAAGGCGGCCTATCCGGACGACGTGAACGACCTCGTCCCGGAGGTCCTGGAGAACCTCGCCTTCCTGGGCATCGACCACCTCATCCCCATCGGCGGCGACGACACCCTCAGCGTGGCCGTGCGGCTCTACCGGGAGGGGGTGAAGGTGCTCGCCATCCCCAAGACCATGGACAACGACGTGCCGGGAACGGACTACTGCATCGGCTTCAGCACCTGCGTCACCCGCACCATCGAGATGATCAACCGGCTGCGCACCAGCGCGGGGTCCCACGAGCGCTTCCTGGTGGTGGAGGTGTTCGGCCGCTACGCGGGCTTCACGGCCATGCTCCCCACCATGGCCGGGGCCGCGAACCGCTGCGTGATCCCCGAGCAGCCCTTCGACATCGAGCGCCTCACGGAGCTGCTGTCCCGGGACCGCACCCGCAACCCCAGCAAGTACGCCATCGTCCTGGTGTCCGAGGGAGCCCGCTTCGGAGGCGACATGGTCTTCACCGACCTGTCCCGGGACGCCTTCGGGCACGCCAAGCTGGGGGGCATCGGGGACCTGGTCTCCGCCGAACTGCAGGCCCGCAGCCCGGCCTACAACCAGGGCCGGACCGTGAACGTCATCAACCAGAAGCTGGGCTACCTGGTGCGGGGCGGCGATCCCGACGCCATCGATTCCATCGTCCCCATGGCCTACGGCAACCTGGCCCTGGATCTCCTCCTCAAGGGCATCCACGGCCGCCTGGTGGTGCTCCGCAACGGGCGCTACGACAACGTCCCCATCGACGTGGTGACCAGCAGCAAGAAGCAGGTGAACGTGGAGAAGTACTACAGCCCCGAGCGCCTGCGGCCCCACTACCACCACATCTTCGAGATGGGGCCCCTGTTCATCATGACCAGCGACTGAGGGCCCGGCCGTTCAACGCCGGTCCGCCTTTCCCCCCTGGATCTGCTGGACCAGGGCCCGGGCGCAGGCCTCCAGGTTCTCCCGGCGCACCCGGCCCTCCCGGTCCGGCCCGCCCGGAACCGGATGCAGGAGGCCGCGAAGGTCGGGATAGACCTCCCGGGACCGCGCGGCGACCTCCTCGGCGCCCTGATGCCGGTCGAGGACCTCCCACCGCGCGCGGAATTTCCAGGGCAGATACCCCAGCTCCCGCAGGGTGGCCTGGTTCCGCTCGTATTGGATCGGGCCATAGATCACGCCGAAGGCGAAGCCCACGCCGGCGCCGATCCCGGGCCCCTTCCAGGAGGTGGGCGTCACGTAGAAGGGCAGCCCGCTGCCCAGGAATCCCCCGAAGAGGGTTCCTGCCCCGATGGAATCCAGCCAGGTCTTCCCCAGCCCCCAGGACTCGGTCCGGTCCGGCCCGCCAGCCAGCGTGAGGCGCAGCACCCGGATGGAGGCCCCCCCGGGTTCCGCCGGAGGCGCCGCCGGCAACCCCAGCCCCTCGGCGATCCGGGCCGCCAGGACCCTTCCTTCCTCCGGCTCCAGCCCCGGCACCTTCTGGACCAGCTCCACGCGCTGGGCAGGGCGCTCCTTCAGGGCGGTTTCGGGGCGCTTGCAGCCGAAGCCGGCCAGCAGCAGGACCGACAGGGAGCCGGCGCCGAGGACGCGCCGCAGGGGAACCAGCATGGGGAGCCTCGCGAAGGTGGGTTCCGCAAGTCTAACGGGGAACCCCCCGGAACCGGCCGCCCGCCCGCCGCACCCGTTGCGGTAAGGTGGTCCCATGCGTCCCGTCCCGTCCCGACAGCGCGGCTTCACCCTCCTGGAGCTGCTCACGGTCATGACCATCCTGGCCATCCTGGCCACGGTGGGCCTGGCGGGCTACCGGCACAAGACCAAGGTGGCCCGGGAGGCGGTGCTCAAGGAGAACATCTTCCAGATCAACCACGCCCTGGAGGAGTACCGGGCCGACCGCGGGAAGTACCCCGCCAGCCTGGCCGCCCTCCGCGAATACGGCTACCTGCGGGAGATCCCCTACGACCCCATGACCCAGTCCCGGGACACCTGGCAGATCGAGTACGAGCCGCCCGATCCCGACAACCAGGACGCCGAGGTGGGCATCTTCCGGGTGCGCAGCGGCTCCACCGAGAAGGGCGAGAACGGGATCCCGTACAACGAGTGGTGAGGCTGGTCCTCAGGCACCCCCTTCCGTCCTCCGTGGGAACCCATGAACGAACGCACCCTCCGCCGCCTCGACCTGCTCTCCGCCACCCTGCTGCTGCTGTGGGTGGGCGCCGCCCTGGGCTTCGGCGCCCTCATGGCCCCCCTGCTCTTCCGGGAGCTGCCCAGCCGGGACGTCGCCGGACGCATCGCCGGCCTGGTGGTGGGCCGCCTGGACTGGGCCGCCTGGGCCGCCTTCGGCCTGGCGGGCCTCAGCTGGGGTGCCCGGTGGCTGGCCGAAGTGAAGGAGGACCTCATCGGCCCCCTGCGCCTCTGGAGCGCCGCCTGGCTGGTGGCCCTGCTCATGTGCCTGGCCAGCAGCACCGTCATCACCCCCAAGGTGCGGGCCATCCGGGCCCGCATCGGCGCGCCCATCGAGACCCTGGCCAAGGACAGCCCCGACCGCGTGGCCTATGACAAGGCCCACGCCATCAGCCGGCAGCTCTTCTTCCTGCGCATCCTGCTGGCCCTGGGCCTGGCGGGCACCGTGGGCCTGCTGCCCCGCCGTCAGGACGGCGAGCCCGCCGCCTGAACCCGGTCGCCGTCCTTCAGGCCCGGCGGGGGGTTGAGCACCACCGTGTCTCCCTCCTTCAGGCCCTGGAGCACGCGGACCGCCTGGTTCTCCGGCTCCCCGACCTGCACGGGCTGGAAGCGCACCCGGCCATCGGCCTGGAGCACCGCGGCGAAGGTCCGCCCCTGGCGGAGGACCAGGGCCTCCTCCGGCATCGCCAGCCGCGCGGGCACCTTCACCTTCAGGGTCACCTGCACGAAGCCCCCGGGCAGGAAGGCGCCATCGCGGTTGTCCAGGTCGGCCTCGGCCAGGAGGGTGCGCGTCCGGGGGTCCAGGGCCCCGCTCAGACGGCTGAGCCGGAGGGTGCGGGCGGCGTCCGGGTGGTCCGCGGAGCGCACCTCCAGCTCGGTGCCCACCCTCACGGCGCCGGCCGCGGAGGCGTCCAGGTAGAAGTCCACCCGCAGCCGGTCCACCTGGGCCAGGGTGACCAGGGGCTGGGCGCTGCTGGAGGCGCCGCCGTTCTGGATGAGGGCCCCGGGATCCACGAAGCGCTGGGTCACCACCCCGGCGAAGGGGGCGCGGACCACTTCGTAGCCCTTGAGGGTGGCCTGGGAGGCCAGCTTGGCCTCGGCCACATGGGCATCGGCCACGGCCTGCTCCACGGCCTGGGGGCTCAGCAGCCCGTCATGGCCCAGGGCCTTCGCGCGGTCGGCGTTCTTCCGCTTGTTGTCCGCGTCGGCCTGCAGTGCCTGGGTGTCCCGGTCCGTCTCCGGAGCCTCCAGCACGGCGATGGTGGCGCCCTTGCCCACGGGGCTGCCCTTGTCCACGGGGATGCTGCGCAGGAAGCCGCTCACCTTGGCGTAGAGGGTGGTGCTCGCGTACGGCAGGGCCTCGCCCTGGACCGTGAGGCCCCGGTCCCCGCCCTGGCGCGTGACGCGGGCCGTGCGGACGGCCGGGCCCGCCGTCGCGGCGGCCTGGAGCTGCCGGGCCTCCCGGCGCTCGCCGGACTGCCGCGCCACGAGTAGGGCCCCCACGCCGCCGGCCGCCAGGAGGAGGGTGATGATGCCGCCCCGCTTGAAGGCGGGGGATTCCGGACGCTCGCTCATGCTTCACTCCCTTGCTGCTCTTCCTGGAACCGGCTCTCCAGCAGGTGGGCCGTGGGCGGCTTCTTCCGCAGGAGGCTGTAGAACACCGGCACGATGAACAGGGTGACGAAGGTGGCCATCAGCAGGCCCCCGATCACCGCCCGTCCCAGCGGCGCGTTCTGGCTGCCGGCCTCGCCCAGGGCCAGGGCCATGGGCACCATGCCGATCATCATGGCGAGGGCCGTCATCAGCACGGGCCGCAGGCGCACCTTGCCGGCCTCCAGGGCCGCCTCCAGGGCGCTCAGCTCCGGCCGGGCCACGCGGACCTCGTTGGCGAAGCTGACGATGAGGATGGCGTTGGAGGTGGCGATTCCCACCGCCATGATGGCCCCCATCAGCGACTCCACGTTGAAGGTGGTGCCCGTCAGCGCCAGCATCCAGAGGATGCCCGCCAGGGCGCCCGGCACGGCCGTGATGATGATGAAGGGGTCCAGCCAGCTCTGGAACAGCACCACCATGAGCAGGTACACCAGGGCGATGGCGATGACCAGGCCCCCGCCCAGGCTGGTGAAGGATTCCGTCATCACCTCGTTCTGGCCCCGGATGCGGATGCGCGTGTTCGGCGGGAGCTGGCCCAGGGCCTTGATCCGCCCCTGGATGGCCGTGACGACGCCGCCCAGGTCGCGGCCGTCCACGTTGGCCATGACATCCATGACCCGCTGGACCGTGTAGTGGCTGATCTCGCTGGGGGTGCTGATGCGCTGGAGGGACGCGAAGTTGGCCAGGGTCTCGAACCGGGGCTGGGCCGCCGGCCCCGCGGGCCGGAACGTTTCCGTCTGGGCCAGGGCCGCGGCCCCGGGCAGGCCGAAGGGCGTGGCCATGAGCTTGGCTGGCGAATCGGTGCCCTCCAGGGGCGTCTTCACCGCCACCGTGTAGTTCACGCCGTTCGCCGGATTCAGGAAGTACGAGGGCGCCAGCTGGCCGTTGCCCGAGAGCGACACCAGGAGGCCGTTGGCCACGTCGCGCTGGCTGAGGCCCAGCCGGGCGGCCCGCAGGCGGTCCACGTCCACCTTGTAGGCGGGGGCGTCCACCACCTGCTTCACCCGCACGTCCACGGCGCCGGGCACGGTCTGGATGGAGGCCTTCAGGCGCTGGGCCAGATCGGCGCTGGCGGCCAGGTTCGGACCCTCGATCTGCACGTCGATGGGGGCGGCCACGCCGAAGTTCAGCACCTGGCTCACGATGTCGGCGGGCTGGAAGTAGAAGCTGGAGCCCGGGAAGGCCCCCGGCAGCGCCGCGCGCAGTTTCTTCATGTAGGTCCCGGTGGGACGGTGCTCCGGCGCCAGGCTGATGAAGATGTCCGCGTCCTGGCTCGTCACGTTGTCGCTGGGCATGAAGGCCATGTTGAAGGCGCTGGGCACGCCGATGTTGCTGTTCACGGACCGCAGCTCCGAGGGCGGGATGACCTGCCGGATCTCCGCTTCCACGCCGGCCACGATGCGTTCCGTCTCCTCCAGGCGCAGGCCCACAGGGGCCCGCACGTGGAGCTTCATGAGGCCCACGTCCACCGTGGGGAAGAAGTCCCGGCCGATGACCAGCAGCAGGCCGGAGCTGATGGCCAGGAAGGCCAGGGCCACGCCCAGCACGAAGACGCGGTGGTGCAGCACCTGGTCCAGGGCCCGGCCGTAGGCCGCCTGGAAGCGGCCCAGGGCCCGCTCCCGCCAGGCGTTGAAGCGGCCCACGAGGCTCTCCGGCGCGGGGTGGTCGTGCGCCATGAGCATGCGGGCCATGGTGGGGACCAGGGTCCGGGACAGCAGGTACGAGGCCAGCATGGAGAAGACCACGGCCATGGCCAGGGGCGTGAAGAGGTACTTCGCCGGCCCCACCAGCAGCACCACGGGGAAGAACACGATGCAGATGGCCAGGGTGGCCACGATGGCCGGCACGGCGATCTGGCGCGCGCCGTCGAGGATGGCCACCGTGAGCGGCTTGCCCATGGCCTGGTTGCGGTGGATGTTCTCCACTTCCACCGTGGCGTCGTCCACCAGCATGCCGATGGCGAGGCTGAGGCCGCCGAGGGTCATGATGTTGAGGGTCTGGCCCGTGAGCTTGAGCCCGATGAGGCCCACCAGGATGGCCAGGGGGATGCTGGTGCAGACGATGAGCATGCTGCGCCAGGAACCCAGGAAGAGCAGGATCATCAGCGACACGAGCAGGGAGGAGATCAGGGCCTCCTTCACCACGTCCTGGATGGCCGCGCGGACGAAGTGGCTCTGGTCGAAGTCGAAGTTCAGCACCATGCCCTTCGGGGCCGCCGCCTGGATGGACGGCAGGATGTCCTTCGCGGCGTCCACCACGGCGAGGGTGGAGGCGTCGGCCTTCCTCAGGATGGCCAGGTACGTGGCCCGCTTCCCGTTGACCCGCACGATGTTGGTCTGGTCCGAGAAGCCGTCGTAGATCCGCGCCACGTCGCCCAGCAGCACGGGGGCCCCGTTCACCACCTTCACGGGCATCCGCTGGAAGGCCTCGATGGCCGAGGGATTCGAGTTCGTGACCACCGGCAGCTCGCGGCTGCCCATCCGCGCCGTGCCGGCGGGGGTGATGACGTTCTCGGACGAGAGGGCGTTCACCACGTCCGCCGGGCTGAGGCCCCTGGCCGCCAGCTTGGCCGGGTCGATGTCCACGGACACCTGCCGCCCCTTGCCCCCGTAGGGCAGCGGCGTGGAGAGGCCAGGGATGGTGAAGAGCCGGATGCGGATGAAATTCAGGGCGTAGTCGAAGATCTTCTGCTCGGGCAGCGAGTCACTCTGGGCCGTGAGCTGCACCACCGGGACGTTGCTGGCGTTGAACTGGATGATGGCGGGGGCCGTCATGCCCGGCGGCAGGATGCGCAGGATGGTGCCGCTCACGGAGGAGATCTGGGCGATGGCGCTGGCGATGTCCGTGCCCGGCTGGAAGTAGACCCGCATGAGGCCCACGCCCTGGATGCTCTGGGACTCGATGCGCTGGATGCCGCTCACGGTCGTGGACAGGGACCGCTCGCTGATGGTGACGACGCGGCGCTCCATCTCCTCGGGGCTGAGGCCGTTGTACTGCCAGACCACGGCCACCACGGGGATGTCGATGCTGGGGAAGATGTCCACCAGCATGCGCTGGACGGAGAGGGCCCCCATCAGCAGCACGAGCAGGCACAGCACGGCCGTGGTGTAGGGGCGCCGGAGCGCGAGTCGGACGATCCACATGGGCGGCTACTCCTCGCTTCCGCTCGCCGGGCCGCCCGATTCCGCATCCATGCGGTCCAGGTTCGCCATCACGGCGCCCATCAGGATCCGGATCTGCCGCTTCTCCTCGGCGCTGAACCCCTGTTCGATGTTCTCCCGCATGTAGCGGCGGAAATCCTGCAATTCCAGCACCAGTGATTCCGCCTCCGGCTGGAGGAAGAACAGCACCCGGCGCCCATGGGTCGGGTCCGCCTCGGCCCGGATCAGGCCCCGGTCCTGCAGGGTGCGCAGGATCCGGCTGGCCGTGGGCTTGTCCATCCAGGTGCACCGGGCCAGGTCCCCCTGGCAGCGTCCGTCCTGTTCGGAAATGGCCATGAGCAGCTGGTACTGCTGAGGCGAGATGCCGTGGGGGGCCAGCCGGCGGAAGGCCACCTGGCGCAGGCGGCTCTTCACGGCGGTCACGAGGTGGGGGAGACTGACGGAGGCCCAGCGAGTAGAAAGTTGCATAAGCAACAACTTATCGAGTGGGAACACTCGCGTCCAGTCGAGGTTTTTTCACGATAGGGCGGTCATCTGCTCCGGCAGCTCCCAGGCCTCCAGGTCCCGGGGCTTCGGCGGGCCGGGGATCAGCTCCCGCAGCCAGGCCCGGATCTCGTCCAGCCCCTGCCCCGCCAGGGCGCAGGTCTGCACCGCAGCCGGGTGTTTCTTCTTCAGGTCCAGCTTCTGGGGCCGGTGGAGGCGGTCCACCTGGTTGAGCACCAGCAGCCGGGGCTGGGCCTCGTCCCCCTCGGGGGCGCAGCCGATCTCCCGCAGGGTGGCACCCACCACCTTCAGGTGCTCCTCCAGGTCCGGGTGGGCGGCATCGGCCACCACCAGCAGGGCATCCGCCGTACGGACCTCTCCCAGGGTGCTGCGGAAGGCCGCCACGAGCTGGTGGGGCAGCTTGCGGATGAAGCCCACGGTGTCGGCCACCAGGCAGTGGCGGGGCTCCCCGCTGCCTTCGCCCGTCTCGGAATCGAAATCCACGCCCAGCCAGGCCTTGCGGGTGGTGGTGTCCAGGGTGGCGAAGAGCAGGTCCCGGGGCTCGCCCTCGCCCGTGAGGGCCTTCAGCAGGGAGGTCTTCCCGGCATTGGTGTAGCCCACCAGGGCCACCCGAGGCAGGCCCCTGGGCCGGCCCTGGCGCTGGGTCTCCCGCACCTGCTCCAGGTGGGTCAGCTCCCGCTTGAGCTGGCTGATGCGGGTGCGGATCATGCGGCGGTCCACCTCGATCTGGGTCTCGCCGGGCCCCCCGCGGAGGCCCACCCCGCCACCCTGGCGTTCCAGGTGGGTCCAGGCCCCCTTCAGGCGGGGCAGTTCGTACTCGCAGCGGGCCAGCTCCACCTGGGCCTTGGCCTCCCGGGTCTGGGCCCGCTGCTCGAAGATGCCCAGGATGAGGCCCGTCCGGTCCAGGCAGCGCAGGTTCGTGAGCTTCTCGATGGCATTCACCTGGCTGCCACTCAGTTCGTCGTCGCAGACGAGGAGGCGCACCTCCTGCCGGGAGGCCTCCTCCGCGAGGGCCTCGAGCTGGCCGGAACCGTAGAAGGTGCGGGGGGCCACGGCATGGCGCTTCAGGCGCCGCCGCCCCGCCACCTCGAAGCCCGAGCTGCGGGCCAGCTCCGCCAGCTCCAGGAGGTGGTCTTCGATGCGGTCCTCCCGGTCCTCGGGCCCCTGGCGGGCGATGAGCAGGCAGCGGGTCGGGGCATCGGTCATGGGGCAAAGCTGACGGCTCGCCGCCCAAGAATCAAGTGCCTGATCCAGCGGACGATGGGAAGAAACAGGAGCCCCCATCGGATGGCCATCTTCGGGCAGAAAAAGCAGCGGCAAGGCTCGGACCTGGTCCTGGCCTACCTGGAGGACGCCCAGCGGGTCCGCACGCCCATCACCCTCCTGGGGCCCAAGGGGCGGGAGGCCCAGGCCACCCTGTCCCTGGTGGCCGATGACCGGGTCGCCCTGACCCTGCAGGGGCCCCTCCTGGCGGACAAGGGGGCGGAGGTCACCCTCCTGCTCGTCCTCGACGGCCTGCGCCTCAAGGCCCCCACCACCCTCCTCGAACTCAAGCCCGGTTCTGCGGTCGTGGAAGTCCCCGAGGCCCTCGCCCTGGCGGAGCGGCGGAAGAAGCCCCGGGCCCGGCTGAACGCCCGGGAGGGGGCCACGGCCACGGCCCTGACGGGTCTCTTCGACGGCGTGGGGGTGTCCGGCCCCATCGAGAACATCTCCGAGGGCGGCCTGCGGCTCCGCGTGGAGCGGGCCATGGACGCCAAGACCCAGCGCAAGATGCACCTGGGGCCGAACCTCTTCACCGTGGGCCAGGCCCTCATGCTGGTGAAGCTCTCCAAGCTGCCCAAGTGCCCGCCCATCGAGCTCTCCGGCACGGTGGCCTACCTGGAGGCCGACGGCGGCGGCCTGTGTGTCGGCATCGCCTTCGAGGCCGGCAAGGAGGCCCTGCTGGCGCCCATCCGGGCCCTGGTGGCCTCCCGGGCGGCGGCCGTCCCCTCGTCCGTGCCGCCGAAGGCCCGGCGCTCCCAGGAGGAGGCCCCCGCTGCGGCGGAGGAGGGCGCCATCGAGCTGGCCGCGCCCCGGAGCGCGCCCCGGCGGGAGCCCGAGCCCGCCCCGGAACCGGTCCGCCCCGCACCGCCCGTCGCCGAGCCTACGCCCGCCCCGGTGCCCGAGGCCGCGCCTGAGGCGCCGGACCGCAGCCAGGCCCTCCTCCGGGTGAAGAAGCGGGCCCGCGGCGTGCTCCTGGCCATGCCCGAGGGCCCCGACCGGGACCGCCTCGCGGCCTTCCTCGCGGAGGAGGGCTATGGCCGGGTGCTGCTGGCCGCCACCCTCACGGAACTCCTGGAGGCCCTCGAGGGCCCCGGCGGGATCCACCTCGTGCTGGTGGACGGCGGCGTGGCCGAACTGAAGGGGCTGGCCCTGGCCTCCCTCCTCCAGCATCGTCCCGGCGACGACCATCCCCCCGTGATCCTGGCCGAGGCCGTGGTGGACACGGACCTGGTGCTGGGCGCCCAGGAGACGGGCGTGGCCCAGATCCTCGTCAAGCCCTACGAGCCCGACGCGGACCTGGCCCGGATGATCGAGGCGCACCTGGGGTTGGCGTAGGTGGGCGGCGGGACCGGCTACCCTGGTCCCATGGCCCTGTTCGAACGCACCGTCGCCGAGCGCTACCTGAAGACCCACCGGAAGGGGGCCTTCGTCCGCATCATGGTGCGCTTCGCCCGGGGCGGCACCGCCCTCGGCGTCTTCGCCATGGTGGTGACGCTGGCGGTGATGAACGGCTTCCGCGAGGAGATCCAGGCCACGCTCTTCAGCGCCACGGCCCACTTCACGGTCTTCCACATCTCCGGCGACATCCCGGACGCGGAGGGCACCCTGAAGACCATCCGCGCCGTGCCCGGCGTGAAGGCCGCCTCGCCCATCCGCATCGACAAGGGCCTGCTGCGCGTGCCCGGCACCAGCGCCCCGCCCGAACCGGTGGTGGTGAAGGCGGTGGATCCCGCCACCGCCCACAGTACGTCCTCCATCTTCGATTCCGTGCAGCCCGGCCGCGTGGAGGCCCTGAAGGACGGGGAGATCCTGCTGGGAAAGGAGCTGGCCCAGAAGCTGGGCGCGCGCCTGGGCGACACCGTGGCCGTGGCCTTCTTCCGCCTGGAGCTGGGCCTGGGCGGCCAGCAGCCCAAACTCGCGGCCTTCCGCATGGCCGGCACCTTCCAGAGCCACTCCGCGGAGTACGACAAGGGCTGGGCCATCATCACCCTGGCGGACGGTGCCCGCATCGCCCGGGCCGCGGACCGGGCCGAGATGATCGAGGTCCGGGCCCGCAGCATCGACGCCATCGGCGAGGTGAAGGGCCGGGTCCTCGACACCCTGGGCCCCGCCTACCTGGCCACGGACCTGCGGGAGACCAACAAGCCCCTCTTCGCCGCCCTCACCCTCGAGAAGTGGTCCTTCGCCGCCGTGTTCGGCCTCATCGTGCTGGTGGCGGCCTTCAACGTGGTGGCCTCCCTGGTGCTGCTGGTGACGGAGAAGCGCCGCGACCTGGGGGTGCTGCTGGCCCTGGGCGCCACGCCGCGACAGATTCAGCGCCTCTTCGAGCTCCAGGGCCTTCGCATCGGCGCCGTGGGCACGCTCTGTGGCATCGCCACCAGCGTGCCCCTCTGCCTGGCGGCGGACCACTGGAAGCTCATCAAGCTGCCGGCCGCCGCATATGACTTCATCACCTACATGCCCTTCCGCCTCAAGGTGTCCGACGTGGTGCTGGTGGCGGTCTTCCCCCTCCTCGTGTCCTGGCTGGCCGCCCGCTACCCCGCCAAGAAGGCCGCCGCCCTGGACCCCGTCGACGCCCTGAGGTCGGAATGATCGGCCAGCCCCTCTCCATCGCCGGCCTGCACAAGACCTACCCTGGCAACGCCCATCCCGTGTTCGACGGCTTCCAGCTCGAGGTGGCCGCCGGCAGCCTCTGCGCCGTGGTGGGCGTCTCCGGCGTGGGCAAGACCACCCTCCTGAACTGCATCGCCGGGCTGGATCACTGGGAGGCCGGCGCCATCCGGGTGGACGGCGGCCCCGTGCCCGAGGGCGCCGAGGCCCGGGCCCTCTACCGCCGCCGCAGCGTGGGCCTGGCCTTCCAGCAGCCCCACCTGCTGCCCGAGTTCACCGTGCGCGAGAACCTGCGCATGCCCCTTCTCATCGACGGCACCCTGGGCCCGGAGGCCGAGGCGTGGATCGGACAATTGCTGTCCACCGTGGGCCTCGGGACCCTGGGCGATCGCCTTCCCGGCCAGCTCTCCGGCGGCGAGGCCGCCCGGGCGGGCCTGGCCCGCGCCCTGGTGCGGAAGCCCGCCCTCTGGCTGCTGGACGAGCCCACCGGCAACCTCGACCCCGCCACGGCGGAGGAGGTCTTCGGCTTCCTGCTGCGCCTCCACGCCGAGCTGCGCCCCACCACCCTCCTGGTGACCCACAACCCCGACCTCGCCGCCCGCTGCGAACGGATCGTGCGCCTGGGGTAGGGTCTGATTTCAAAGTCGCGCGATGCCGCGCATGGGCCGCCGGCCCCTGCCCTCCTGGGGGGCCAGCCGCAGCGCCGGGGGACTTTGAACACAGACCTAGGCCATCTGCCCGAGCTTCACCCGCAGGTCCATGAGGGTGAAGGGCTTCATGACCATGTCCACCCCCTGGAACCGCTCGAGGATCCTCCCGTTGCGTTCGTCCTGGTAGCCGGTCGCCAGGATGACCGGCACCTCGGGCCTCAGGAGTCGGAGCCGCTCCAGGGTGGCCTCCCCGTCCATGCCCGGCATGCTGAGGTCCAGGATCACCAGACCGGGGTCGAACCCCGCCTGGAGACGATGGAGGGCCTCCGGCCCACCGGCCACCGCCATCACCTCGTGCCCGAGGGCCTCCAGCATCGCGGGGACCGTGCTCCGGATGAGGTCGTCGTCATCCACCAGCAGGATCCGAAGGTGCCGGATCGTCCCGGATCCCTGCTGACGGGCCTCCTCCGCCGGCTTTGCCCCCGCGGAGAGGCCCGGGAAGCTGAGGATGATCTCGGTACCCTTGCCCGGCTCGCTGGAGATCTCCACGTTCCCGCCGTGGGATTTCATGACGCCGTACACCAGCGCCAGGCCCAGGCCGGTGCCCTTTCCCAGGGGCTTCGTGGTGAAGAACGGTTCCATGGCCCGCTGCAGGACTTCCGGCGGCATCCCGTGGCCCGTGTCCCTCACCACCAGGGCTACCTGGCCGCCGGCGCCGGCGCGCGTGGCCAGGTGGAGGTGCCCTCCCCCCGGCATGGCATCCATGGCGTTGACGCACAGGTTCATGAGCACGTTCGAGATGGAACTGGGATCACCCATCACCTTCGGCAGCCCCTCCTGCAGGTCCAGATGCACCTCGACCTTCTGGAGGGTGGTCCGGTGCAGGAGGGCCGCCTCCTTCTGGACCACCTCGTTGAGGTCCATGGGCTTGGGCTCCGGGATGTCCTTGCGGGCGAAGTCCGTGAGCCCCTTCACGAGGTCCCGCCCCCGTCCTGCGGCGTGGAGCAGCGTGTCCATGTACCGGGAGAGGGCCGGGTCCGCCTGGTACCTCTCCTTCAACAGGCAGCCCAGGGCCATGATGGCGGCCAGCACGTTGTTCATGTCGTGAGCCACCCCCCCGGCCAGCGCGCCAAGGGATTCCAGCTTCTGGGCGTGGGCCACCTCCGCTTCGAGCCGCCTGCGCTCGGCCTGTACTTTCCGCTGCTCCGTCTGGTCCTGGACCAGGTTCACCAGCACCTGGTCGCCCGCCAGCTGGACCAGCTCGGTGGACCAGATCACCGAGAGCACCTCCTTCGATCGGCTCCGAAGCTCCACATCCATGGCTCGGACCCGGCCTGTCTCGCGCAGTTGCCGAAGGCCCTCGGCCCGATCCTCGGGGTGGGCCCAGAGGCCGAGGTCGATGCTGGAGCGGCCCAGCATCTCCTCCAGGCGGAACCCGGTGAGTTCCAGGATCGCAGGGTTGGCGTCGATGACCACCCCGTCGGCCAGACGGCTGAGGAGGATGCCCGCGGGCGAGGCCTTGAAGACCGCCAGGAACCGGGCCTCGCTGGCCTGGAGCGCCTGCTCCGCCAGCTTGTGATCCGTGATGTCGTCCAGCATGACGACGAACTCCCCCGGGGCCGGCTGGTAGGCGGAGACTGAAAGCCAGAGGCCGAGGGGTTTCACGAAGGTCTCGAACTTGGCTGGCACGCCTGTCCCGGCCACGCCGCCGAGGGTTTCCACCAGCTCGGGATTCTCCTTCGCCAGGCCCGGGAGAACCTCGCTCATCCGGCGCCCAGTCACCTCCGTCAGCCCGGTCACCCGGGAATAGGCCGGGTTCACGGACAGGTACTCCCAGTCGGCGGGGGCTCCCTCCTCGAGAATCATGCGGCAATGGGCGAACCCCTCCGACATGCTCTCGAAGAGGCTGCGGTACCGAGCCTCGCTCGCCTGGAGCGAGCGTTCCGCCGTCTTCAGCGGGGTGATGTCCGAGACCATGCCCAGGAGGAACTGTTCGCCGCCCAGCTGGATCCGGTCCCCCGACATCAGCAGGTCTCGCAGGCCGCCGTCGCGCTTCCGGTTCTGGAACAGGAAGTTGCGGACGCGCCCCACTTGGCGGACTCGTTCGATGAACCGGCCGCGGTCCTCAGGATCGAGGAACAGGCCCAGTTCTATGGCTGTGTGCCCGACCACTTCCTCCCGGGGCAGACCGAGGACCTCCAGCAGCGCCTCGTTCACTTCCACGAGCCGGGCGTCGGACATCCGGCTGAGACCGATGGCGAGGGGGCTGGACCGGAAGATGGTGGAGAACCGCGCTTCGCTCTCCAGGAGCGCCGCCTCCGCGGCCCGCTGTGCCTTCCGGAACCGGGTCGTCTCCAGACTGTGCCGGAGGGCCCCCGCCAGGCGGGTGGGGCGGTCCTTCAGGACGAAGTCGGAAAGGCCGCGACGAAGGAGGTCCATGGCCTCCTCCTCGCCGATGCTGCCGGACACCAGGATGACGGGCAGGTCCGGGGCTTCGCGCCGGATCATCTCCAGGGTGGTCCGGAAGTCCATGCCCGGGAGATGGTAGTCGGACAGCACGGCATCCCAGGGGTCCAGCTCCAGGGCCCGGGAAAGGTCCGGATAGGCGTCCACCCGGCGGAATTCCGCGTCGACACCATGCTGCCGGAGGCTTCGCTGGACCAGCAGGAAGTCCGCCTCGGAGTCCTCGACGACCAGGAGCCTCATGGGCGAGGTCACGGGTGGTTCTCCAGCACGGTGGGCTCGTTGACGGCCATCCAGTAGACCCCCAGCCTGGCCACCGTTTCCGCAAATTCAGCGAAGTCGACCGGCTTGCGGACAAAGCTGTTGGCCCCGCCCAGGTAGCTCCGGAGCCGGTCCGGCTCTTCGTCCGAGGAGGTGAGGATCACGATGGGCAGGAGCCGTGTCCGGTGCTCGGCGCGAAGGCGTGCCAGCACCTCCAGGCCGCCCACCCGGGGCAGCCCTAAATCCAGCAGCACCACCGCGGGCAGGGGTCCATCGGCCCGCCCGGCGAATTCACCCTGCCCGAGCAGGTAGTCCAGTGCCTGCTGGCCGTCCCGGACGACCTCCACATCGTTGGCCAGGTTCACTTTCCGGAGGGATCGCAAGGTGAGCATCTCGTCCTGAGCGTTGTCCTCGACCAGCAGGATGCCGCGGGGTGTCATGGCGTGTTCTCCTCGGAATGGGCCGGAAGGCTGAACAGGAACTCGGCGCCGTGGCCGGGCTGGGCCCGGGCCAGGATCCGGCCACCGTGCCGATGCACGATGCGCTGGACCGTGGCGAGCCCGATCCCCAGCCCGGGGAACTCGTCCTGGCGGTGGAGGCGCTGGAAGGGCTGGAACAGCTTGGCCGCGTGCGCCATGTCGAAGCCGGCTCCGTTGTCGGAGACACGGAAGAAGGGCATCCCGCCTTCCACCGTGCGCTCGAACACGATCTCGGCGACGTCCATCCCGGCCGTGTACTTCCAGGCATTGCCGAGCAGGTTCCGGAACACGGCCTCGATCATCCGCGGGTCCCCTCCGGCCCGGAGCCCCGCCTCGATCCGCCAGCGGGCCTTCCGCCCCGGTTCCCCGCGCTCCAGGTCCACCCGCACCCGCTCGGCCAGTTCCGAGAGGTCCACGGATTCGCGCCGGAGCTCGCCGCGGGTGCAGCGTGAGAGCGCCAGCAACCCATCAATGAGCCCCCCCATGCGCTGGCTGGCCAGGACGATCTGGGCCAGATACCCCTTCGCTTCGTGCGGCAGGGCCGCGTCGAAGTCCTCCTCCAGGGCCCGGCTGAAGCCGCTCATGGCCCTCAGGGGGGCGCGCAGGTCGTGGGAGACGGCGTAGGCGAAGGCCTCGAGCTCTGCATTTGCCGCCTGCAGTTCGCTCGTGCGTTCGGCCACCCGCTGCTCCAGGCCGAGGTTCAGGCGGCGGATCTCCTCCTGGATCTGCTTCTGCTCGGTGATGTCCTGGAAAGCGCCATGCACCCGGACCACTCGGCCGCGCTCGACCACCGGCTGGCCCTGGGTCCGCACCCATTTGCGCACTCCCTTGGCGCTCACGAGTTCCAGCTCGAGGTCGTAGGGCCGGGCCAGCTCGATGGCCTCCTTGATCGCGCGCTCGATGCGCGGGCGGGATTCGGCGGTGTAGTAGGACAGCCCCTTGGAGGCGGAGATCGGCGCTCCGGGATCCAGGTCGTGGATGCGAGCCACCTCTTCGGTCCAGTTGCCCTCCCCGGTGGCCACATCAAAGCCCCAGCCACCGACCTTGGCCATCCGGCTCATGCGGGTCAGGAGTTCCGCCTGGGATTTCCGGGCGTCCAGGCCTCGCCGGCGGCCCGCCAGCAGCGATTCCACCCGGGCAAGCAGCTCGTCCGCCGAGAAGGGTTTGCAGAGGAAGTCCGCGGCGCCCCCCTGGAACATCTTCAGCCTCAGGGCCTCATCCGCCCGGGCCGTGAGGAAGACGATGGGAACTTCATCAAAGGTCGCATCCCGGCGGAGCGCCTCGAGGAGCTGGTCGCCGCTCATCCCCGGCATCATCACGTCCGTCAGGATCAGATCCGGCACCATGGCAAGGGCGTGGTTCAAGCCCTCCATGCCACCGAAGGCCTTATCCACGACGTACTTGCGCCCAAGAGATTCCGCCAGGAACGCGTTCATGTCCGGGTTATCCTCGACCACCAGGATGCGGGCCGCGTCCTCGGGCGGAGGCCCCGCAGGTTCCGCCCTCCCGGACGGCCGGGCCCCGAGGAGCTCTGCCACCGGCGTCTCCGGAGTCGCTGCAGCCGGATGGAGCACGACTCCCGCCGGGACGCGAAGCGGCAGCCACACCCGGAAGCGGGCACCCCCTTCCGGAGCCCGGTCCAGGATCACGCGTCCTTGATGGAGCTCCGCGAATTCCTTCACGATGGCCAGTCCGAGCCCCGTCCCCCCGGCGATGCGGGCACTGCCCCCGTCTCCCTGGCGGAAGCGTTCGAAGACGGCCGCACGAAGCGCCTCGGGTACGCCGGGCCCACTGTCCCGCACCTCCAGGCAGGCCTCATCGCCTTCCGGCCGGAGGACCACGAGGATCCGGCCCGACTCGGGCGTGAACTTGAACGCGTTGCCGAGAAGGTTCGCCAGGATCCGCCGGACCTTCTCCGCATCCACCTGGGCCGCCATCGGCCCGGGGGCCTCCACACCGAAGACGGTCCCCCGGCCCTCGGCCAGGCTGTCGAACCGCGAGGCTTCCAGGCGCACCAGGCCGGCCAGGTCCACCTCGGAGGGATGGAGGGACATGTGCCCCGCGTCCAGCTTGGCCACGTCCAGGAGGTCGTTCACATGACCCAGCAGCACCTGGGCATTGCGGTGCATCCGGTCCAGGTCCATCCGGAGGTCCGGCGCAAGGTCCGGCTCCGCCAGCCGCTGCGCGAGGGGGGCGAGGATGAGGGTGAGAGGGGTCCGCAACTCGTGGCTGATGTTGGCGAAGAACTGGGTCTTCAGGTCGTCCAGTTCCCGCGCCTTGTCGTACAGGCGTGAGAGTTCCCCATTGGCGATCTTCAACTGGGCGCTGGTTTCCGCCGCTTCCCTCGCCCGCGCCATGACTTCCGAAGCCATCAGCACGCTGCGTTCACGGAGTTCGTCGTTCTCCCGGTGCTGTGCAGCTCCCTGCTGCTTCAACCGGACGAAATCCGTGACGTCCTCGACGCGGTGGATGATCCAGGCCAGCCCTCCATCTTGACCCCGCACCGGAGTATTGACCGGGCTCCAGAATCGTTCCTCGAACCCGCCGCCTTCCTCCGCCGGGCGCCGGATGTCGTACTTCTGGACGGGCATGGCATCCGCCACGCCGGTCTGCAGCACCCGCTGCAGGGAGGCCCGCAGGTTCCGGACCCCCTCCGCGGCCGGATCATCGGGATTGTCCGGGAAGATCTCGAACAGGCCGCGGCCGAGGATCTGCTCACGATGGGTCATGGTGGCGGCCGCATAGGCATTGCTCACGCCCACGACGGTCAGTTGCGGATCCAGAACCAGATAGAGCCCCGGAGCGGCTTCGAAGAGCGCGCGGAAATCCGGTTCCGGCACCCCCCCCTTCCCCTCGGGGGCTGGCGAGGCCAGGTTCATCGGGAGCCCCTCGGGAGGTTGGCATGTCCTTCCGCCCCAACCTGGGCAGGGAGGGCGGGACCCTCCGGCGTGGGTAGCAGGTTCAGCAGCGCTCCGGATGCAGACATGGCGAATCCCCGCGGCTCGATGGGCCACCGGACCCGGTCAGGGGGTGGAAGCTTCCTTCTAGCGGGCAGGTGGCCACTTCTTATCGGCCATCCCCCTCCGCAGATCAAGGAATTGCGACAAACGTAGTGATCCGTTGTTATTAAAAAAACGATCGACTATCGCAATTAAAGACTTGCCACGAGATTGATATCAAAAAAGATACAATTGTTAAAAACAACACCCTCACCCCAGCCCCGCCGCCTCTCGACTGATGCGGGACAGGGCCGCCAGATCCTGGTCGCCGTAGCCCTTGGCCGTGGCTTCCTGCAGGCGGTCCCGCAGGATCCCCGCGAGGGGCAGCGGGGCCTGGAGGATCCCGGCGGCGGCCAGGGCCAGGCTCACGTCCTTGAGGCCCAGGCGCAGGGCGAAGCCGGCGGGCTCGAAGGCCCCCCTCACCACGGCGCCCCCGTAGGCCTCCGCCAGGGGCGACTTGAGCAGGGCCGTGTTCAGCACCTTGAGGGTGGTCTCCGGCGCGACGCCCGCCTTCTCGCCGAAGGCGAAGGCCTCGCTGAGGGCCTCCAGCACCGTCACCAGCAGCGTGTTGCCCGCCAGCTTCAGGGCGTGGGCCGTGGCGGCCTTCTCCCCCAGGGGGAAGACGCCCTGTCCCAGCTTTCCGAACACCGGCTGGCAGCGGGCCACCTGGACCCCGGGACCGGCGGCGAGGATCCACAGCTGGCCGGCCTCGGCGGCGGGGGGGCGGCCGAAGACGGGCGCGGCCACATAGCCCTGACCCGCCTCGGCGTGGGCCGCGGCCAGCCGCTCCGAGGTGGCCACGCCGAGGGTGCTCATGGCCACGTGGATGGCGCCCGGCGCCAGGGAGGCCAGCAGTCCGCCGGGGCCGAAGGCCAGCGCCTCCTCCGCCGCGTCATCGGCCAGCATGGTCACCACGAGCTCCGCGCCGGCCACGGCTTCGCGCACCGACCCCGCCACCCGGGCGCCCAGGGTGCTGAAGGGCGCCGCCTTGGCCGAGTCGCGGTTGAAGACGGTCAGGTCGAAGTCCCCCACCAGGCGCCGGGCCATGGCCGATCCCATCCGCCCCAGCCCCAGGAACGCCACGCGCATGATCGCCTCCGATGAAAGCCCCGCCGTCCGGCGGGGCTCCATCGTAGACCGGGAGGGCCTACTTCGCGTCGTGGAAGAAGCCCACCAGCATCAGGTTCACCTCCACGGGATCCTTCAGGCTGATCTTGGCGGCCACGCTGTCGGCGCCGATGCCGAAATCGCTGCGCTTGAGCTGGAAGGTGGCCTCGTAGGACCAGGTGTCCACGCCCGCGCCGTTCTTCCCGAAGGCAGGCTCGAAGGCCAGGGTGAGGTCCTTCTTGACGCCGTGCATGTCCAGCGTGCCCGCCACCATCACCTTGCCGTCCTGGCGCCAGGCCTTCGAGGAGGTGAAGCGGAGGGTGGGGAAGCGCGTCACGTCGAAGAAGTCGGCGCTGCGCAGGTGGTTGTCCCGGGTGCCGTTCTGGGTGTCGATGGAGGCCGCGTCGATGGCCACGTCCACCTTCACCGTACCCAGGGCCTCGGGATCCCCCTGGATGCCGATCCGGTAGCGGTCGAAGCGGCCCTCCACCTTGAAAAGGAGGGTGGCGGCCTTGAACCCGATCACTGAGTGGGTGGTGTCGGGCGTGAAGACCTTGGTGCCCGCGAAGGCGGGCAGGAAGCAGAGCATGGCCAGGGCCAGCCAGAGCAGGCGTCGCATGGAACCTCCAACAGGGACACTGATGCGATGGCGGTCCCGGCTCCGGTGTGACAGGTCAATCCAGCCGGTCGGGGGGAATCCGCCTCGACCGCCGCTCCGCCAGCAGCTCCCCCAGGATCACGGCCGCGGCGGCGGCATCCAGCAGGAGCTTCCGCTTCTCGGGCTTCACCCCCCGCTCCCGCAGCAGCCGCTCGGCCTCGGCGCTGCTGAGGTGCTCGTTCACGAAGCGCAGGGGCAGACCCGTCAGGACCGCCAACGCCTCGCCGAAAGCCCGGGCTGCCGGGGCCGTGGCGCTCTCCGCGCCGTCCTTGTGCCGGGGCAGGCCCAGGCAGAGCGCCTGGACGCCCTCCTCCCGGCAGAGCCGCGCCAGCCGGTCCAGGGTGCGGTCCCCCTCCTGGGGCCACACCTCGAAGGGCGAGGCCAGGATCTCCAGCTCGTCCGAGAAGGCGAGGCCGAGCTTCTTCGTGCCATGATCGATCGCGAGCCAGCGCATGACTTCAGACTATCGGCAAGCGGG
>Ga0208789_1000832_pt1 | contig 22722 bp, 14 predicted proteins | sample Methanotroph_Enr_FD_187368 | JGI IMG/M metagenome (GOLD analysis project Ga0208789, IMG submission 187368) | Enriched soil microbial communities from Old Woman Creek wetland in Ohio, USA - Methanotroph_Enrichment_5 (SPAdes) (version 2) | ecosystem: Environmental > Terrestrial > Soil > Wetlands...
TTTTGAAGTTACCCATGGTACGGTTACTTTTAATGGTAAAGATTTACTCGGGATGTCGGCAGACGTCAGGGCTAAAGAGGGTTTATTCCTTAGTTTTCAGTACCCTGTCGAAATACCGGGTGTGAGCATGGTGAATTTCCTGAAAACTGCTGTGAATGAACGACGTAAATACCACAATCAGCCACCGTTATCAGCAGGTGATTTTCTGAAACTGATGCGTGAAAAAAAGGCGATGGTACAGATCGATTCGCAGCTCACCAACCGATCGGTTAACGAAGGGTTTTCGGGCGGAGAAAAAAAGAAAAATGAGATATTCCAGATGGCGATGCTTGAACCAATGTTAGCCATCCTCGACGAAACCGACAGCGGCCTCGACATCGATGCCCTGCGTATTGTTTCGAATGGTGTCAATCTGTTGAAAACCCCTAATAACGCAACAATCCTGGTCACACATTACCAACGTTTGCTCGACTATATCGTACCCGACTTTGTACATGTTCTTTATGAGGGGCGGATCGTTAAATCGGCAGGGAAAGAATTGGCTTTTGAATTGGAAGAAAAAGGTTATGACTGGATCAAAAAAGAACTGGGAGAATAGTTATGACAGTAGTAGCAGATAAAATAACGGCCATTCGGCGGATCAGCGAAATTTACGCTGAGAATCTGGCGAAAATTGGCGACGGGATGTCTGACTTAGTCAACAAGGCCCGTCAACCGGCGCTTGACGCCTTAGAACGGATGGGAATTCCGGGATTCAAAACCGAGAATTATAAATATACCGATCTCACGCGTCTTTTTGAAAATGAAAATTTCAGAAGGGCTTTTCAACCCGATAAATTTGATGTTGACCTGAAAGAAGTTTTCAGCTGTGATGTTCCCGAAATGGATACGCACCTGATTCTTGTTGTTAACGGCTGGTTTGACGATTCAAATTACCAGGATAAATCCTATCCGGAAGGGGTGATCATTAAAAGCTTCAAAAAGGCGGTAATCGAAAACCGTGATCTGGTTGAAAAATACTATGGCAAAATGGCTGATGCAAAAGCCGATCCATTAACTGCGCTTAACACCGCTTTCGCGCAGGATGGTTTATTTATTTACATTCCCGACAACACGCACATATCAAAGCCTTTACAGCTGATCAATATTTTGAGAAGCGAAGACGATCTTTATGTGACACAACGGAACCTAATCATTGCCGGTAAAAACAGCCAGGCGAAAATCATGTTCTGCGACCATACATTACTGCCGCAAAACTTCATTATCAACAACCTCACCGAGTTTGAGATTGGCGAAGATGCAGTTATTGACATTTACAGCATTCAAAATCAACATAATAAGACAGCAAATCTTACAGGGCTTTACATCCGTCAGCAACGAAACTCACAATTGGTGACCAATGCGATTTCACTTCACGGAGGGATCATTCGAAATAACCTCAGTGTATTGCTCGATGGCGAACACGCTGCCGCCAAAATCTGCGGCCTGGCATTATCAGATAAAAATCAACATGTTGATAATTATACCTTTGTAGAACATCTTAAACCCAATTGCACGAGTAACCAACTGTATAAGAACATTCTCGACGACAGCTCAACAGGTGGGTTTACGGGTCGTATTCATGTTGCGCCTCATGCAGTGAAGACCGAAGCTTTCCAACGGAATAATAACGTTTTGCTCACCAACGCGGCTAAAATGAATACAAAACCGCAGTTGGTTATCGACAACGATGATGTAAAATGTTCGCACGGCGCGACTGTCGGTCGCATTAACGAAGAGGCACTTTTCTATCTTCAGTCCCGGGGCATTAACGAAAAAGAGGCACGGCTGATGCTTATGTTCGCTTTTGCCCATGAGGTTCTTGCTGAAGTAAAGGTGGAAAAGTTACGTGACGTGATCGACAAGCTTGTGAATAAGCGATTAAGAGGCGAAGTGTCGAAATGCCACATGTGTGCAATGGACTGTATCCGTTGATAACCATTTATTATGTGCTATTAAAATAAATAAAACATGACTCCCGATATTTCCAGAATACGTAAAGATTTTCCGATCCTTGACCAAAAAGTCAATGGAAAACCGTTGATTTATTTCGACAATGCCGCGACAAGTCAGCGTCCAATCCAGGTCATAGAACGTGTTAATGAGTTTTCACTCCGTATCAACGGCAATATTCACCGTGCGACACACTTTTTAGCCAATAAAACCACCGAGGCGTTTGAAGCTGGCAGAGAGACAGTGCGTCAATATATTAACGCGGCAGAAACGGCAGAGGTCATTTTTACCCACGGGACTACTGAATCGATCAACCTCGTAGCTTTTTCGTTTGGCGAAGCATTTATTTCTGCTGGAGACGAGGTAATCGTCACCGAAATGGAGCACCACGCCAATATCGTTCCATGGCAGATGATGTGTGAACGAAAGCATGCTGTTCTGAAGATACTTCCGTTTAATGACAATGGGGAGTTGCGATTAGAGCTGTTAGATAATCTGATATCCGATAGGACCAAAATTCTGGCCGTAGCACATGTATCCAATACGCTGGGCACAGTCAATCCGATCAGGGAGATCATCGCGAAAGCGCACCTGAAAAATGTTCCTGTTTTAATCGACGGGGCACAGGGGGCACCTCACTTTAAGATTGACGTTCAGGACTTGGGATGTGATTTCTATGCATTTTCCGGGCATAAAATGTATGGTCCTACCGGAATCGGGGCACTATATGGAAAACGGGAATGGCTCGACAAAATGCCACCATTTTTGGGTGGAGGCGAAATGATTGACAGGGTAACTTTTGCAAAGACGACCTATAATCAGCTTCCTTACAAGTTTGAAGCCGGAACTCCGCATTATGTTGGGGCCATAGGTATGGCTGCAGGTATACAATACATGCAAAGTTTTGAACATAAAATGCTTGCCGATTATGAAAATCAACTGCTTACTGAAGCAACTTCGAAATTAAAGCAGATCGGGGGTTTGAAAATCTATGGTGAAGCGCCGCAGAAATCGGGTGCTATCTGTTTTAATATTGATGGAATTCACCCATTCGACATGGGAACATTGCTCGACCATCTTGGGTTTGCTGTCCGGACAGGCCGGCTGTGTGCTGATCCTGTGATGGATCATTATGGTGTCGAAAATATGGTTCGGGCTTCATTTGCTTTTTATAACACATTTGATGAGATTGATGCGTTTTACAAGGCTTTGATCCGGCTGAAGGCGATGTTTTAAAAATTATTACTTTTTAACAAAAAATATTAGATGACTATAGATGAAATTCAGAATGAGATTGTAGAAGAATTTTCAGGCTTTGAGGATTGGATGGATAAGTATGCCTACCTCATCGAGATAGGGAATGAACTGGTACCCATTGATCCGAAATACAAAATTGAAAGCAATCTGATTCGCGGATGTCAGTCGAGGGTTTGGCTTCACCAGGAATTTACGGATGGCAAAATTAAGTTTGAAGCTGAAAGCGATGCCTTGATAGTTAAAGGATTAGTAGCGCTGTTGCTCAGGATATATTCCGACCGCACACCGCATGAAATCCTTATTTCCGAACCCCGGTTCATTGATGAGATCGGGTTACGACAGCACCTGTCACCCACGCGTTCCAATGGTCTGCTTGCCATGGTAAAACAGATGAAACTGTATGCGCTGGCATACGAAAAAATTTCAGCGAAAAAACAATAAAAATGGATGCAAGAATAGATTTAATCATTGAAAACCTAAAAGAGGTATATGATCCGGAAATTCCGGTGAATATTTACGATTTAGGATTAGTATATAGCGTTGATGTTGAGGGAGATGAAGCAAAGGTGCTCATGACGCTCACCGCACCGAATTGCCCTGCTGCCGATATGATCCTGGCAGATGTCGAATACATGTCGAAAAAGGTAGAGGGGGTTGAATCGTGTAAAGTTGAAATCACTTTCGATCCGCCCTGGGAAAAGTCGATGATGTCGGAAGAGGCGCGCCTGGAACTCGGGTTTATGTAAATTCCGTTTAATAAACCGAAGAATCGCATTTGGACTGTTAATTAATAAAATGTATCTCAATTGCATTTCTAATTATTTCTAATTATTTCCGAATCTTCGTTAATGGAAAACCTCCCCGAAACATACAGCCGTCAAATCAAGGAGAAAGCTGCTGAGCTTGGTTTTTCGGCGTGTGGAATTGCGTCGGTAAGGAATCTTACAGAAGAACACGATCGGCTTCGGAGCTGGCTTTCCAATGGGATGAATGGTTCAATGGGATATATGACCAACCATTTTGAAAAACGGCTCGATCCGGGCAAAATTGAACCTGACGCTAAATCGGTAATTTCGGTCCTGATCAATTATTTCCCTGCCGAAAAACAAGCTGACCCGGCAGCACCCTCAATTTCGAAATATGCCTACGGAAAAGACTACCATTTGGTAGTAAAAGAAAAACTTAATAATCTCTTAATATTCATTCAGTTGCAAATATCCCCATGTCGGGGAAGGGCATTTGTCGATTCCGCCCCGGTTCTTGAACGCCCCTGGGCGAAGGCTGCAGGGTTAGGATGGATCGGTAAAAACTCACTCCTTATCTCCATGGATCATGGGACGTATGTATTTATAGGTGAATTGATTATTGACCTGGAGCTTAGTTACGACTCCCCGTTTACGGGGGATTATTGCGGAAGCTGTACCCGCTGTATCGACGCCTGTCCGACAGAGGCGATTGTTTCTCCCCGCACGATTGATGCCAGGAAATGTATCTCTTATCACACGATCGAAAACAAAGATGAGGTTCCGGCATCCATCAGGGAGAAATTGCAAAACCAGATTTTCGGATGTGATATCTGCCAGGATGTTTGTCCATGGAACCAAAAAATAAAGCCAAACCAAAGCGATGATTTTAAGCCTGTTGCCGGACTTCTCGAAATGGATAAAAAAAATTGGATGGAACTTGATCCCATCACTTTCAGTAAAATATTCAGACACACGGCATTTGAACGGGCTGGTTATCACCGAATCATGAGAAATATCAGCTACCTGAATGAAAAAATTTGATAGTACATTTTGATAAAAGAAGGGATATGATAAAATTTAGAACTGAGGTAGATTTGCCCGATTTCAAAAGAAAGATGGGATACCGTCATCCGTCAATGATGATCGGCTCCTGCTTTGCTGAGAATATCGGGAATTATCTGCTGGAGCTATGCTTCCCGATCATTGTTAATCCCTTCGGCATTCTGTACAATCCTGTTTCAATTGCGAATAGCCTGGGGTTTCTTATTGACGGGAAAAGATTCACCGAACAGGACTTGTTCTATTCCAACGGATTGTATAACAGTTTTTTCCATCACAGCCGATTCTCAGATCCAGATCCGGTTAATGCCCTGAAATGCATTAATCTCCAGGTCGATGAAGCTTCGGATGTTCTGAAAAACTGCAGTCATCTTTTTATCACCTTTGGCACATCATGGGTGTTCAGACACAAAAGCAGTGGCATGGTAGTTTCGAACTGTCATAAACTTCCGGCAGCGACATTTGAGCATTTCCGACTGTCGGTCGCCCAGATAACTGAAGCCTGGATTCCCCTTATCGGGCAGCTTCGAAGCATAAACCCTCAGCTTCAAATTGTCTTTACAGTAAGTCCGATCAGGCATTTGAAAGATGGAGCCCACGGGAACCAACTCAGTAAATCGACCCTACTCATGGCAATTGAGGAGTTGATTTCACGGTTTGGGAATGATTTGGTTTCCTATTTTCCCTCCTATGAACTCGTGCTTGACGAACTTCGTGATTACCGGTTTTATGCATCCGATATGACCCACCTTAGCGAAATAGCTGTTGATTTTGTACGGGAGAAATTTACAGACGCAATTCTGGACCAGGAGGCAAAAATCATTTCGGCAGAACTTGAAAAAATTCTCCCCTCTCTAAGACATCGGCCAATAAATAAAAATGATAGCGGTTATGTTTCATTCATCGATAAACAGATTGAAAAAACACTTTTCCTTCAAAACAAATATCCGTTTGTTAACGTTAACTTGTTAATAAAAAAGTTCTTTGAAAAAAGAGCAGATTAAATTTTCAGATGAAGAAACCTTTTCATATTTTTAGCGTTAGGACTTCTTCACTGTATTCGTGGGATATCTAACCCAAAAAAGACTAAAATTTAAATTAAGTTCGTATGAGCTACCTAACATTCGATAAAGAGGAACTTGTCAACCTTGAGTACTCCTTACAGCGGGAATTTCTGCGCACCAACCGTTCGGGAGCCTATTCATCTTCAACACTTGCCGGTTGTAATACACGCAAATACCATGGTATGCTCATTGTTCAGCTCGATGAGCTTGACGGCGGTAAACATGTGCTTCTCTCTTCGCTCGACGAAACTGTTATTCAGCATGATGCACAGTTCAATCTTGGGATTCATAAATATCCGGGTGATTTTTATGAGCCCAAGGGACATAAGTATATCCGCAATTTTGAGATCGACACGGTACCCAAAGTGACCTATCGGGTAGGTGGAGTAATTCTCACTAAAACCCGAATGCTTGTAGAACATGAAAATCAGGTAATCGTTAAATACACCCTCGAGGAGGCTAGTAGTCCGACACTCCTAAGATTTAAACCTTTTTTGGCCTTTCGAAATGTCCATCAGCTTACCAGGGCAAACATGGTGGCTAACGGAAAATATACAAAGGTAAAGAACGGTATTAAGATGTGCCTTTACGAAGGATATCCCGAGTTGTATATGCAGTTCTCTAAAGATCCTGATTTTGTGCCAGTTCCTGATTGGTCACGAAATATTGAATATATAAAGGAGCAGGCAAGAGGGTACGATTACCAGGAGGATCTTTATATTCCCGGTTATTTTGAAATTCCTATAAAAACTGGTGAGTCGGTATTCTTCTCGGCTTCGACCGGGGAATGCGATCCTGCAACTTTAAAAAAATTGTATTCATCCGAAAAAGCACGGCGTATTCCGCGCGATAGTTTCATCAACTGCCTGATCAACTCGGCGCAGCAATTTATCTGGGAGAGGAAAGACGGCAAGGATATAATCGCCGGATTCCCCTGGTATGAATCGATTCCAAGGCAGACACTTCTTGCATTGCCCGGATTATTGTTATCCCAGTCGGAAGTGTCCACCTATGAGGAAATTTTAAAAACAAACCTCAACCGGCTGAAAGACGGTCTTTTACCAAAATATGTGGGAGCTCCGAGCGACTACGATGCAGCAGATGCGCCGCTTTTCGCTTTTCAGACCATCCAGGAACTAAAGCCATTCAAGGAAAATAAGGAGCTGTGGCTAACGTATGGAAAGGCGATGAAAGAGATCCTTTCGGCGTATAAGAAAGGGACCAAATTCAATATTCATATGGAACCAAATGGTCTTATCCACGCGAAGCAGGATGGAGTTGCGCTGACCTGGATGGACGCCGTTATTGATGGAAAACCGGTGACACAACGTGGCGGACTCGCCGTTGAGATTAATGCAGCATGGTATAACGCAGTCTGTTTTGCACTTGAGCTTGCTGAATCAGCCAGGGACAAGGCTTTTATTAGTGAATGGTCCTCCTACCCCGAACTGATTGCACAATCATTTATCGATACGTTCTGGAATGAAAACGAAGGTTATCTGGCTGATTATGTCGACGGAAAATATACCGACTGGTCAGTGCGACCGAATATGATTTTCGCTGCAAGTTTAGAATATTCACCAATGTCACGCGAACAAAAAAAATCAATCATCAGCAAGGTGAAAAGCGAACTTCTAACGCCGCGTGGACTCAGATCGCTGGCGCCTAATAATTACCATTACAAGGGATCTTGTGAAGGAAATGCAGATAAACGTTCAGCGGCAGCCCATATGGGATGTGTTTACCCTTTTCTGATTTATCCCTTCGTTAAAGCTTATCTGGATATCCATAAAGCCGGTGGGTTATCATTTATAAAGCAGATTATGGAGGGATTCGAAGAGGAGATGTCGGAACATTGTGTAGGAACACTATCCGAAAACTATGAAGGAAATCCGCCACATACAGCAAGAGGAGCAATTTCGCAAGCCTGGAATGTTGCCGGAGTTCTCAGTGCCACATCTCTGCTTGAAAAATTCGGGGAATCAGCGTAAAAACCCGGGGTGATGCTAAAATAGCAGATTGTCGGGTCTTTAATATATCATTCATGTTCCTGTACGAACAATTACTTAAGTCGAATAAGGAGTAAAAATATTTTTTCTCAACTCAGCTATTTTAAGAATGAAAGTTTTAATGTTTGGATGGGAGTTTCCCCCGCACATTAGTGGGGGTCTCGGTACAGCAAGTTACGGTTTAACCAGGGGACTGGCGCAATTGGATGATGTTGAGGTACTTTTTGTCGTGCCAAAGGCCTATGGTGATGAAGATCATTCAGCGGTAAAGAAGATTATCGGTGCAAGCGATGTGTCGATTACCCAGAAAACAATATTTTATAAGAATAAAGAGCAAAAATTCGATTATCTTGAGGTTGAATCTACGCTTGTACCCTATTCAACCCCTGAAGAGTTTTGGAAATTAACGGAACATCGCGTCTCTTCCCAGACACGTTTTATCCAGACCGATTCCGAAGGGAGGCTTCCATTTACCGGAAAATATGGTGCTAACCTGCTCGAAGAAATTGCAAATTACGCCATTGTTGCCGAGTCTATCGGGAGAGATTACGATTTTGATGTAATTCATGCCCACGATTGGCTGGCCTATCCTGCAGGTATTGCTGCAAAAAGGGTCAGTGGCAAACCGTTGGTCATTCATGTCCATGCCACCGATTTTGACCGCAGTGGCGGAAGTGTTAACCCGCGAGTCTATTCGATCGAGCGCGAAGGGATGGAAATTGCCGATCAGATTATTACCGTTAGCAATCTCACCCGCAATATTGTTATTGAAAAATACGGGATCGACCCCGCCAAAATTACAACTGTTTACAATGCCGTTGAACCTGTCGAAAGAGCTGAAGACATGGGCTATCACAAGGGAATCAACGAAAAAATTGTCACATTCCTGGGTCGTATAACCATGCAGAAAGGACCTGAATATTTCGTCGAGGCTGCAAACCAGGTGTTGAAGCGGACAGAAAATGTCCATTTCGTAATGGCAGGAAGCGGAGATATGATGGAAAAAATGATCCGCCGTGCTGCACGTTTGGGTATCTCCGACAGATTTCATTTTACCGGTTTCCTCCATGGTGACGATGTATTCGATATGTTCCGTATGAGCGATGTCTATGTAATGCCCTCCGTGTCTGAGCCTTTTGGTATATCTCCCCTTGAAGCAATGATGTCGGATGTCCCGACTATTATTTCGAAACAATCGGGTGTGGCCGAAATACTTACTCACGCTATTAAAGTTGACTTCTGGGATATCAATGCCATGGCCGATGCCATCTACGGAATCCTTGAATATCCCGCTTTATCAGCCATGTTCAGGAAATATGGAAGAGAAGAGGTCGATAGTTTGCAGTGGAAAAAGTCTGCCGAACATGTCCATAAAGTTTATTTATCAGCATTAAGTAACCTCAATACTAATTAGATATGAAAACAGTTTGTCTAAACTTTCAGATACATCAACCGTTCCGGTACCGGAAATATCGCTTTTTCGACATTGGTAATGATGCCTATTACTATGATGATTTTTCAAACGAAACCATCATGCGTAAGGTGGTTACTCAATCTTATTTACCGGCAAATAAAATAATACTTGAACAGATACTAAAGTATAAAGGCAAATTCAAGGTAACTTATTCAATATCTGGCGTCGCTCTCGACCAGTTTAAATTGTATGCTCCCGAAGTAATCGAGTCATTTGCAGAACTTGCAGCTACAGGATGCGTCGAATTTTTATCCGAAACTTACGCCAATTCGCTGGTTTCAATGGCCGACTCTCTCTTTTTCGAATCTCAGGTTAAAGCACATGACGATCTGATTGAAGAACTGTTCGGACAGCGTCCTAAAGTATTTAGAAACACCGAATTAATTTACTCGGACGAAATTGGTGATCTCGTTCACCGGATGGGCTTCGAGGCAATGATCACTGAAGGTGCCAAACATATTCTTGGATGGAAAAGTCCTAATTATTTGTATTGCAATGCATTAAATCCGCGACTAAAGGTGTTGATGCGCAATTTCCGCTTCAGTGATGATCTCTCGTTCAGATTTTCAAATAAAGGTTGGAATGAATATCCGTTGACCGCAGAGAAATATGCAGGTTGGATGGCCAGACTCCCCAAAGCGGAAGAGGTTGTTACTATATTTATTAATTACGAAACTTTTGGTCAGCTTCATCACAAAAGTACAGGGATATTCGATTTCTTAAAAAAACTCCCTGATGCTGTTCTTAAAACTGGTCAGCTTAGTTTTTCGACACCTTCAGAAGTGATCGCCAATCTTCAGCCTGTTTCTGCGATTCATGTACCCTATCCTATTTCCTGGGCCGACGAAGAGCGTGATCTTTCGGCATGGTTAGGAAACGAGCTGCAGAAAGAGGCCTTTGATAAGCTTTACAAACTTAAGGAACGGATGCGAAATTGTACTGAAGCGATAATGCTCAAAGATTGGGATTATCTTCAGACAATCGACCATTTTTATTACATGTGTACAAAGTTCTTTTCCGACGGTGAGGTTCATAAGTATTTCAACCCTTATAATACTCCATATGAGGCTTTTATCAATTATATGAATGTGCTGAGCGATTTCAAAATCAGGCTTAATGCTGTCGTACCTAAAAGTGCTACAGATCTTGAAATTGCGAACCTTAAAGAGCTTGTTAATGTGAAATCCAGGAAGCTTGAACAGACAGAGTTGGAACTGAAGAAAGTCAAAAAGGAGATGTTGGCATTCAAACTAATCCAGGACAAAATGGTGGAACCTGCAAAGGTTGAAACAATAAAACAGGTAAAAAAAGTTGCACCCAAAAAGTCAGTAAAAAACCAGAATTTCGAATAATCAACTGCTTATTTTGGATGTATGAAACAATGAAATCATTTCCGGTTTTGCACATTGCCGGATCAAACCTGCGAAAAAAATATCCTGTCGATTGCAGGAGCTATTAAATTATGATGAAAAGGATGAAAGAATAATTGTTTTACATCAGATGATTATAATAAACATCCTGTTGTAAGATAGAGAGATATGATTGCTGATAAAAACACAATTACGGACAGAAAAACTGTTGCCCTTGTCACATGCAGGAAAACTGCGTTTCTATTGTTGTCACTATTTTTTATTCTCCTTACTTCAAATTCGAACGCGGCAAAGGTATTCAATAACCTGAATTTTGATTTTTATTCCCAGGAAAACGGGTTGTCAAATAATCAGATCCATTGCATCCATCAGGATAAAAAAGGGTGGATGTGGTTTGGTACCTCACAAGGCGTGTGCCGGTTCGATGGTTATAAGTTTACCGTTTTCAAGAACGATCCCGAAGACTCGACAAGCCTGAAGGGAAATCTGGTCAGAACCATTTTTGAAGACCGGAAAGGTCAGCTATGGATTGGGACTGAAAACGGGGGTCTCAATAAATTCAATCGTGAGAAGGAGAATTTTCAGCATTTTTTTTATTCCGGTGATCAGCCGTTATTGAAAGATGCCACTGTTACCTCTATTCACGATGATTCAGCCGGAAATTTATGGGTGGGTACCAGCGCTCATCTCTACCGGATAGAGGATGAAAATAAATTATCGGAGATTAAACCTTCAAATCGTAACAGTTTTTCTGAATATTTCAGAGTAATACAGTCAGATAAGTCAGGAAAGATCTGGCTTGGCACCAATAACGGGCTTTATGTTTATAATCTACAGGATAACCAGGTTCAGAAAATAACGCTGGCACCCAGCTTGTCATCCAATACGGAAATATGGGAAATTTTTGGCGATGAAGACGGGACATTTTGGATTGGTACTTATGCAAATGGACTGTTTACGGTTAATCCGGTTACGCTCGAAGTGAAACATCTGATTCTGGATCCTGATAACGACCGAAGTCAGACAGTAAGGGCTGTTTCGAAAGACCGGAATGGAAAATACTGGATCGGAACGCGGGGCGGATTATATGTCTATGAAAAAACAAAAGGCGCTACAGCATTTTATTACCATGACGAGCGGGAGCCTAAAAGTTTGGTGAATAATTCAATACAGTGTATTTTTCTTGATCTGAAGGGTGATGTCTGGATTGGCACCCGCAATGGAATTAATTTTTTGATTGAGGAAAGGCAGAACATCCAGGGATTTAAATCGATGCCTGGTGATGACCGGTATTTGAACAGCAGCGAGATATATGCTTTTTGGGTTGATCCTAAAGGAGACATTTGGACCGGTACCGAAAGTGGTGGAATAAACATCCTTAACCGGAAAACCGGACGCTTCAGGTTTATGGTGCCGCAAAAAGGAAATCCAAATTCAATATCCCGGAATTGTATCAAGGCTCTGCTTGATGACGGCAAAAATAACCTTTGGATTGGCACTTTTCTCGGAGGTATTGATGTGATGAATCTGCAAACCGGCGTCTTTAAACATTACCGCAACGATCCGTCTGATCCTGCCAGTTTGTCGGATAACCGGGTTTGGGCCTTATTGCGCGACAGTAACAATGATATCTGGGTAGGCACCAGTGGCGGACTCGATAAGTTTAATCCTTCGACAGGATCTTTTACTCATTTCAGAAACCTGGTCAATGGCCAGCAAGTTAACTGGTTGGCTGAAGACAGTGACCACACGTTATGGATCGGGGCTGATGATCTTGTTCTTTATGATCCTAAAAATCTTAAAGTAACCCGGATTCAGGAAACGACACGGTATATGCTCCAGGATTCGAAGAACCAATTCTGGCTGGCAACACTCAATCGCGGAATCGCCTTATATTCCAAAGAAAAGGGTATTATTAAATATTACACGGAGAAAAACGGATTAGCCAATAACCAGACGCTCGCCATACTCGAAGATAATGAAAAATTTCTCTGGATCAGTACAACCAATGGCCTTTCAAAGTTTAATCCGGAAACGGAGCGGTTTCATAATTTTTCGTTAAAAAACGGTTTTCAGAACAACCAGTTTACGTATGGCGCCGCTTATAAGACATCAGATGGTGAACTGCTTTTTGGAGGTATTTCAGGATTTAATATTTTTAATCCCACAAAAATTAAATCGGGCGACTATTTCCCTCAAATCGTTTTGACCGATCTGAAGATTTTCAATAAATCGGTTAAAATCGGAGACCTGAAAAAGGATGTTTTAACAAAAAGTATTTCTGAAACTGAAATAATTGAGCTCAAACACGACCAGAATTCAATTACAATTGACTTTGCTTCATTTGATTATGCAAATAGCCTTGGAATTCAGTATTCATATTTTTTGGAAGGTTTCGACAATGATTGGAACGAACCGTCGGTGAACCGCTCGGCAACTTATACAAACCTTGATCCTGGGGAATATTCATTCCAGGTTAAGACGGTTTCCATCGACCGAAAAGAGAGCAATTTAGGACCAATATTGAAAATCGTTGTGCTCGCACCAGCCTGGGGAACCTGGTGGTTTAGAAGTCTTATTTTTCTTGCCATTACCGGTCTTTTTTACTTATTGATCATGTTTCTTCTTTACAAGGAAAAACTAAAGAACGACCTGAGACTTGAACGTCTGAATGCTAAAAAACTTCATGAACTCGATATGATGAAATTGCGGTTTTATACCAATATTTCGCACGAGATACGGACCCCCCTGACTTTGATTCTTGGTCCGCTTGAAAAAATGCGGGCCAATACTATTGCGGAAAATGAAATGAAAGGACATGTTGAGGTGATGCACCGTAATGCAACACAGCTTCATCAATTGATTAACCAGTTACTTGATTTCAGAAAACTGGAAAGCGGAAACCTGAAACTTGCGTTGGCTTGTGGCGATATGGTTTCTTTCCTGGCAGAAATTGTCGGATCGTTTGATAAATATGCAGAAGAAAAAGAGATAAACCTGAAATTTAATTCTCTCAAAAAAGAGATCATCACCAACTTTGATGCCGATAAACTTGGAAAAATCATGAACAACCTGCTGTCGAATGCCTTCAAGTTTACAGGGAAGGGGGGTAAAATATCAGTTAACCTTTCGTTGGTTTTTGATTCCGATGAAGGTGAGCAGGTTGGCGATTTATCGGAAAAAAGAATGATCGAGATCACTGTGAAAGACACGGGAATCGGGATTGCAGAAACGAATCTGGAGAAAATATTTATCCGTTTTTTCCAGGTTGATGACAGCGCTAAACAAACCGGAACCGGAATTGGGCTGGCTTTAACCAAAGAACTTGTTAAACTGCATAAAGGAAGTATTTCGGTACAGAGTAAACAAGGTAAAGGTTCGAAGTTTACTATTCACCTACCATACGACGAGGTTAATAACCATCAACTTGCCGAAACTGTCAATGCTGAAGACCAGAATGAACCTTCCGGGATCAGGCACATTGAGGAACTTACGGCTGATACAATGCCTTCCGGGCGTAAGATCATGCTTTTGGTTGACGACAATTCGGATGTCAGGTATTTCATTAAGTCACATTTTATCACAAACTACCAGGTACTGGAAGCTGAAAATGGGTTGGAGGGATGGACAATTTCGCTGAAAACAATTCCCGATATTATCATTTGCGATGTGATGATGCCCGACATTGATGGTTTTGAACTCTGCCGGAAGATCCGAAAAGATGAACGAACCTCTCATATACCGATCATTTTGGTCACGGCACTTGGGTCGCGTGAACACGAAATTGAAGGATTGAGCTATGGTGCAGATGACTACATCACTAAACCATTCGATCTGGGCATTTTACAGACCAAAGTTGAAAATATTCTGTCGGTCCGGCAGTCGCTGAAACAAAAATACACATCCGAAATGTTGCTTCAGCCCAGGAATATCATCCTTACCTCGCCCGATGAGCGGTTTCTGCAAAAGGCGATCGAAGTAGTTGAAACCAATATTTCTGATCCCGATCTGGACATCGAAAGGTTCGCAACAGCAATTGGAGTCAGCCGGATGCAGCTTTACCGCAAACTCGATGCCCTTACCGAAATGACCGTTAAGGAGTTTGTCCGAAACATTCGCTTAAAAAGAGCCGCTCAATTATTGATTCAGAAAAAACTCAATGTCTCTGAGATTGCTTATGCCGTAGGGTTTAAAGACCTGTCACATTTCCGTAAATGCTTTAAACTGGAATTTGGAATGAGCGCCTCGGAATATGTTGAAAAGCACATTACCCTGTAATAATTCCCGTTTTTTGATTTTCTCCGTTTATTTGCTGGTTTACTGCGAGTTGTAAAATGTCCCTTATGGCGATGTTATTCTCAAACCCGCTTTTTGGGAATTCTGACCTCCGGTTGGGAATTCCTGCCATCCTTCCTGTTACGCTTTTAATCCCCTTTCAATTCGGCTTGTCGTAGTTTTACAAGACAGACTAACAGCTTCTCGTTAATGGAAAACATCGTAAAAAAACTGAGACGGGTTTCATGGATTATTGTCTTGCTCACAATCCTCCTTGCCTCCATACTCTCTTTTTTGATTCTTATAAGCTTTTGATGTTTGCATAATTTGAAGAGTTAGGAAGTGAATAACTGATGATAATAACCAATAGAAATGAAAAGAATTTGGACAATCCTTATCGGATTTCTGATTATTTCCCAATCAAACTTCGCCCAATCTCAAAACAACGCATCTAAAGGGCTTGATATGGCTGTGAAAATGGCCGATTCAGAAATCAAACATTTCCCTGAACCCTGGACGGTTGATTATAATCCAAAACCTGTCTGGAACTATACGCAGGGTCTGATTGCCCATGCCATGATCGGGGTGTGGAAAGTAAACGGGATTACCTCTTATTATAATTATGCTAAAGCATATGCCGATAAGATGATTGATCCAAAAGGAAATATCTCGGGATTTAAACCCGAAGATTATAATATCGACTGTGTGAATTCGGGGAAATTCCTATTTGATCTTTATGAAAAAACCAAAGATGATCGTTACCTGAAAGCAATCAATCATTTACGTGATCAACTTAAAACACAACCCCGCACCTCGGAAGGAGGTTTCTGGCACAAACAACGTTATCCTAACCAGATGTGGCTCGACGGATTATATATGGGAGCTCCTTTTTTGGCCCAATATGCTTCGGTAATGAATGAGCCTGCCATTTTAGATGATGTTGTGAATCAATTTGTCATCATCCACAAACATACCTATAATCCCAAAGTTGGTTTGAATTATCATGGCTGGGACGAAAGTAAACAGCAAAAGTGGGCCGATCCTAAAACAGGTTGTTCACCAAATTATTGGGGAAGAGCAATGGGTTGGTACGCAATGGCACTCGTCGATGTACTCGACTATCTTCCGCTTGACCATCCTGGACGAATAAAGATTCTTGAAATACTTAACCAGGTTGCCGGTGGCATCAAAAAATACCAGGATCCCAAATCCGGATTATGGTACCAGGTTCTTGATCAGGGTCAACGTAAAGGAAACTACCTGGAGGCTACCGCTTCGTCAATGTTCACCTACGCTTTGCTAAAAGCTTCGCATAAAGGATACATTAGTAATGACTACAAGACAATTGGGGTTAAGGCCTTCAACGGTATACTGGAAAATTTTATTCGCGATAACGGGGATGGTACAATCAGCCTAACCAAATGCTGCTCGGTGGCCGGCCTTGGAGGAAACCCTTACCGTGATGGTTCTTTTGAATACTATATCAAGGAACCGGTTCGTGCTGATGATCCGAAGGGTGTAGGCCCGTTTATAATGGCTTGTTTGGAAATGAATGACTCACAATAATAACTAATCTAAAAAAAACGTATGAATGATTTATTAAAAAGTAAAACTGAAGATCATTCAGGCCATCGAAACTATGGCTTGAAAATCCGGATGGTTGTCATTCTATTGTTCATGGCAACATTTGGAATGACTCAGAACATTTTAGTCAAGGGAAAAGTAACTGAGGCAGAAACTGGTCTGTTAATACCCGGAGCTAACGTTGTGCTGAAAGGTACCACAACCGGAATTACTACCGACAATAATGGTAATTACAGCCTTTCGGTGCCTGCTAACGGGACACTTGTATTCTCTTTTATTGGCTTCAAATCAACCGAAGTTCCTATTGCGGGCAAAAAAGAAATTAATGTATCCTTAGCTGCCGAATCAATTGGGCTCGAAGAAGTAGTAGCTATTGGTTATGGGACAATTAAAAAGAGGGATATTACCGGATCGGTTGCCTCTGTTAAAGGAGATGATCTGCAAGCGATTCCAGTTGCAAGTGCAGCTGAAGCGCTTACGGGTAAACTGGCTGGAGTCCAGGTAACATCAACTGAAGGCTCACCCGATGCAGAGATGAAGATTCGGGTACGTGGAGGAGGATCCATTACCCAGGATAATTCACCCTTATTTATTGTGGATGGATTTCCTGTAAACAATATTACAAGTATTGCGCCTTCTGATATTCAGTCTATTGACGTTTTGAAAGATGCTTCTTCAACTGCAATTTATGGATCACGTGGTGCTAATGGTGTTATTATTGTAACCACAAAAGTAGGTCAGAAAGGTAAAGTTCAGGTTAGCTATAACGCTTATTTTGGTTTTAAAAAAATAGCAAAAGAACTGAATGTCCTATCGCCTGAAGACTATGTCAAATGGCAATATGAATACGCTGTATTAGATAATACGGGTGGTGATCTTAGTTCATATCAAAAATATTTTGGTTCATACCAGGATATGGACCTGTATGCCGGGAAAAAAGGAAATAATTGGCAAGACCAGGTATATGGACGTGTTGGTGAGGTTTTTAATCATGATCTGAGCGTAAGAGGGGGATCGGAAAAACTAATGTATTCATTCAATTATTCTCATATAAATGAGAATTCGATCATGGTAGGGTCAAATTTTAAGCGCGATAATTTATCGCTTAAACTCAATCATAACCCTAATGATAAAGTCCAACTTGCTTTTTCTTTTCGTTATTCTGATACAGATATTAACGGAGGTGGTGCCAATGAGCAAAATGAAGTATCTTCAGCTGATTCCAGGTTAAAACATAGCGTAACTTATACTCCGATTCCATTAGCAGGACTGACATCTGATGCTACTGACCAGGAAGTATCCAGTTATTTAGTTAATCCTCTGGTTGCAGTTGCCGACAACGATCGGAAACAAAACCGAAAGAACTTTAACCTGGCTGGCAGTTTCTCATGGGAATTAATTGAAAACCTTCAGTTGAAAGCCGAAGTAGGCTTAGATAATTACAATTACAACGATAACCGGTTTTATGGACTAACAACTTATTATGTCTCAAATACTCCTGCTGCTGAAAATCAGGACCATCCTGCAATTACTTTGACAGACCAGAAACAGGAACGTTTAAGAAATACCAATACACTGAGTTATGATTTCAAAAAGTTTATGAATGAAAATCATAAGGTTAAGCTTTTATTGGGCGAGGAGATGATTCAAACAAACACAAATCAACTTACTTCGGTGGTGCATGGATTTCCAACCCTATTTAACTCTGATCAGGCATTTAAACTCACAACCCAGGGAATCGCTCAATCAACTAATAACTATGCCAGTCCGGATGATAAATTACTATCTTTCTTTGGTCGTTTTAATTATGATTATAAAAGTAAATATCTTCTATCTGCAACTTTGCGTGCTGACGGATCGAGTAAATTTTCAGATGGCCACCGTTGGGGATATTTCCCATCCGCGGCTGCTGCCTGGAGAGTTTCGCAGGAAGGATTTATGAATGGTTCAGCTTCCTGGTTAGATGATTTAAAATTAAGATTAAGTTATGGTTTAGCAGGGAATAACAATATTCCATCAGGTCAAATGACACAATCGTTTGTTTCCGGTACTAATTCATGGATGAATGGCTTTACCAAATATTGGTCAGCATCAAAGACTATGGCTAATCCTGATTTGAAATGGGAAACTACCACTACCAGAAACCTTGGTTTAGATTTTGCCCTCTTTAAAAGTCGTTTAAATGGTACCGTTGAAGCTTATTTAAACACAACAAAAGACCTTTTGATTGAATTCCCTGTGGCTGGAACTGGTTATGATACTCAGTTCCGAAACATGGGTGAAACAGAAAATAAAGGTTTGGAACTTTCACTAAACTGGGTAGCTCTCGAAAAGAAAGACTACGGTTTGAGTTTTAACTTTAATATTGGGTTTAACAAAAATGAAATCAAGTCACTTGGCGTCATGAAAGACTTTGGCGCTGAAACAGGCTGGGCATCAACCGAGATTGGTTCAGATTTTTGGATTGCAACAGGAGGTTCTGTCGGAAAAATGTATGGTTATATTTCTGATGGAAAATATGAAATAGCTGATTTTACAGGATATGATGGTGCTACAAAGAAGTGGATATTAAAAGATGGCATAGCCGACAACTCAGGAATAGTTGGAACGTTGTCACCTGGTATGATTAAGCTTAAAAATCTCGTAGGAGAAGACAATAAGGTAACTATTGACGATCGTACAATTATTGGGGATGCTAACCCGATTCACACAGGAGGTTTTACAATCAATGGCCGTGCATATGGCTTTGATATGTCAGCTGTTTTAAACTGGAGTTTTGGTAATGACATCTATAATGCGAATAAGATTGAATATGCCAGCTCAACTTCGAGATATCAATATCGTAATATGATTGATATAATGGCTGATGGCAAAAGATGGACAAACATCGATGTTGCAACAGGCACCCGGGTAACTGATCCAACAGTTTTAGCCAGTATGAATGCCAATACGACTATGTGGTCTCCTTATATGAGCAAATACGTATTTAGCGATTGGGCAGTAGAAGATGGTTCTTTCATTCGCTTAAGCACCTTGACATTAGGGTATACAATACCTTCGGTGTTGACCAGGAGGCTTAACATTCAAAATCTAAGGTTTTATGTTACCGGATATAATGTATTCCTGCTCACAAATTATTCTGGCTTCGATCCTGAGGTTTCAACAAGAAGAAAAACTGCTCTTACTCCCGGGGTTGATTATTCAGCTTACCCACGTAGCAGACAACTTGTTTTTGGTGTAAATCTTAATTTTTAATCTGAGTTATATTTCTGAATATGAAAAAAATAACATACATAGTTGGAATAGTTGTTGCGGTCGTAATGATGTCATGCAACGACTACCTGGAAGCACCCACAAAGTCTTCTATGGATGAAATTGTTATCTTCTCAACTCCTGATTTGGCCAAAGGGGCAGTCGATGGTATCAAACTTCCTTTTGGTGAAACAAATTCATATCGTGGCAGATTTTTACCCTGGTATGGTATGAATACTGACATTGAATGGTATAATTCTTCTGAACTGGTTGGTGATGGAAGTGCTGATTTAGCGGCGTATTCCATTACTCCCAGTAACAGTCAGATGAATTCTACAAACAATACCTGGGCTATGATGTACTCAGGTATCGAGCGGGCAAATATTTGCATTAAAGGCTTAAGGGCTTATGGTAATCCCAAACCTGGAACAGAATTAGGACAATTACTTGGTGAATCTTTAACATTAAGAGCTGTCTATTATTCCGATCTTTTAAAGGCATGGGGGGATGTTGTTCCAAGATTTGACCCGATTTCAACAGAGACACTTTATCTTGCCAAAACTAACCGTGATGAAATCTACAAACAGCTGATTGCTGATTTGGCAGAAGCTTCCGAATTAGTGGCCTGGCCAAATGAAACCAGTGCAACCACTTCCGTTGAACGAATCAACAAAGCTTTTGTAAAAGGATTACGTGCGCGCCTTTGTTTGGCAGCCAGCGGTTATTCACAATATCCCGACGGTATTCGCAGAAGTGCAGATCCTGAATTGTCAGTTGCTAAAATGTATGCCATTGCCAATCAGGAGTGTCTTGATGTTATAAACAGTGGAACCAGCAAACTGGAATCTTCTTTTGAAACCGTTTTCAAAAAGAATTGTCAGGATAATGTTACCGCCGGAGGGGAAACCCTTTGGGAAATACCTTTTGCTGATGGCAGAGGACGCATGTTATTTACTTTTGCCATCAAACACAATAGTGTGGATCAATATACTGGTCAGGCCCGTGGAGGAAGTGCCGGCCCTGTTCCATACTTGTTTTATGATTATGATGTAAAAGATACGCGCCGCGATGTTAGCGTCGTCCCTTATGAATGGGGAAAGGCAGTTAATGGTATTGCAAAACAACAATTGCTATCCCTGAAAAAATGGAGTTTTGGTAAATTCCGCTACGAATGGATGAACCGGATTGTTACGTCAACGAATGATGATGGCGTGAACAAACTTTATATGCGCTATGCTGAAGTGGTACTTATGGAAGCTGAAACTGCGAACGAATTACAGGGCCCTACAGCCGCCGCGCCATATCTGAAAATGATCCGTAAAAGGGCTTTTTTATCAAGCGATTGGGCAACTAAAGTTGATGGTTATGTGAATGCATTAACGACAAAAGAAGCCATGTTTAATGCAATTGTTGAAGAGCATAAATTAGAGTTTTGTGGTGAAATGGTTCGAAAACAGGCTTTAATCCGCTGGAATTTACTGAAAACAAAATTGGATGAGGCTAAAACCAAGATGTATGCACTAAGGGATAGATCCGGTGCGTATGCAGACGTTCCTGCAAAGCTTTATTACAAGTATGCCGCAAATGGTGAATCACTTGTAATATATGGCCTCAACAGAGGAGAAACAGCAGACAAGACAGCTGAATACGATTACAACACAACCTGGATCAGTCCGACTCTGTTGTTAAATACTAAAATTGATGCTATTTATGCTAAAAATCCTGACCAATGGCAGTTTTGGCCAATCTGGCAAGTATTTCTCGATTCGAGCAACGGAACTTTGAAAAATGACTATGGTTACTAATAAATTGAAACAGATGAAAAATAAATTTAAAGATATAGGATTTATCATTGGGCTGTTCTCCCTGATTCTTGTGTCCTGTGAGGACAAAATCGACCCAATTGTTGAAAAGCTTGATTTTGCAAGAGTTTTTTCACCAATTGACCTGAAAGCAACGATAAGAAATAAGACAACTGTAGAACTATCCTGGACGCTTGGCAAGGATGCGACTTCCTATGTCGTTGAATTCAGCGAAGATAGTCTGGTATTTGGCACAATCGTTAAAACAGTAACTGTTACTCCCGAAAAAGTTCCTTACAGTGTCGCATTGGATGGCCAAACATTTTATTCCGCCCGGATTAAAGGCGTTAATACCAATGGAATTCCGGATTCGAAATGGTCAGCAGTAACTTTTAAGACTGATGCAGAAAATATCCTTACACCTGTTGCTGGAACGGATATTCAGGCTACAAGCGTGACTCTTAAATGGCCGGCAGGAAGTGATGTTACAAATTTTTTAATTGTTCCCGGTAATGTTCAAAGGACGATCACCGATGCAGAAAAAGCAGCTGGCATAGCTACTATTACCGGACTTACCGGTGAAACAGCATATACCGTTAAACTCTTTAAAGGCACCAAACAAAGAGGTATGGTGACTTTTACAACATTGATTGATCTTGGTGGTGCTACTGCTGTATATCCGGCAGACAATTTGAGTACCGTTATTGCGGCTGCCCAGGCAGGAGATGTGCTTGTTCTGTTCCCTGGTGAGTATTTAGTCTATTCAGGTGCAATTACAATCAACAAATCAATTTCCATAAAGGGGTTACGTCCTACTGATAAGCCTATTGTGCATGTT
>Ga0208789_1000834_pt1 | contig 22694 bp, 15 predicted proteins | sample Methanotroph_Enr_FD_187368 | JGI IMG/M metagenome (GOLD analysis project Ga0208789, IMG submission 187368) | Enriched soil microbial communities from Old Woman Creek wetland in Ohio, USA - Methanotroph_Enrichment_5 (SPAdes) (version 2) | ecosystem: Environmental > Terrestrial > Soil > Wetlands...
TAATGCACCGCAAATCCTGGAAGCTCCCTCCATTGTCAGAAATCAATCCGGAGAAGTAATTATTACTCCTGTTGATGCAGAATCGGTGGTTTACTACACATTAGACAGCAGTGTGCCGACCACAAAATCGATAAAATATACTGCTTCTTTTCAAACCGAGGGGAAAGTGGAAGTTAGCGCAATTGCTTACGAATCTGCTTCGGGTAAAAGCAGCCCGGTATGTCATGAAAAATTTGACTTGCCCCGAAAGGATTGGAAAATAATAGGAATTAACGATGAAAAGGCAAAAGCAATACTTGACGGAAACCCTGCTACTGCGTGGCATCAGGCCAAAAACCTAAAAATTCCTGTCGATTTAATTATTGATTTGGGAAAGGAACAAAATCTGGAAGGGTTCAGATATTTTCCTGACCAGGGAATTTGGGGTCCAGGTATTATCACGAACTACCAGTTCTATATTTCTGTTAATAATATAAATTGGAAATTGGTTAGTGAAGGCGAATTCTCCAACATTAAAAACAACCCTTTGTGGCAAAACAGGAAATTTGCTCCTGAAAAAGCGCGCTATTTCAAGTTTAGGGCTTTGAAAAACACCGAAGGCAACGATAATATTGGATATGCTGAGGTAGATATCATTACAAACTAAAGACTAAGAAGATCAAAAATGAAAAAAGGTTTCCTAATTATTGCAGCTGTTTTTTTTTCAATAAGTCTGTGGGCACAGCAATACCCCTGTCAAGACCCAAAACTTAGTTCCGAAGAACGGGCAAAAGATTTAATATCCCGCTTGACTTTAGAAGAAAAAGCAACCCTGATGTGCGATATTTCTGACGCCATTCCGCGGTTGGGCATCAAAAAATTCAATTGGTGGAGCGAAGCCTTGCACGGCCTTGCCAATAACAATAATGTTACTGTTTTCCCAGAGCCAATAGGCATGGCAGCCTCGTTCGATGACCAACTGTTGTTTAAAATTTATAACGCCATATCAGATGAAACCCGCGCCAAATATAACGAGGCAACTCAAAAAGGACAGGAAAACAAGCGCTTTCTGAGTCTGTCGGTCTGGACACCGAATGTCAATATTTTTCGTGATCCACGTTGGGGACGCGGTCAGGAAACGTATGGAGAAGACCCATACCTGACTTCGCGCATGGGTGTTCAGGTTGTGAAAGGGTTACAAGGTCCGGCCGATGCCAAATACCGGAAACTCCTGGCCTGTGCCAAACATTATGCGGTACACTCGGGGCCCGAATGGAGCCGCCATTCGCTCAATCTGAACAATGTCGATCCGCGCGATCTGAATGAAACGTATCTGCCTGCGTTCAAATCGTTGGTTCAGCAAGCAGATGTGCGCGAGGTGATGTGCGCCTATCAGCGTTTGGACGATGAACCTTGCTGCGGCAATTCAATGCTTCTTCAGAAAATTCTTCGCGATGAATGGGGCTTTAAGTATCTGGTTGTTTCCGATTGCGGGGCAATAGCTGATTTTTATACCAGTCATAAAGTTTCATCGGATGCCGTTCATGCTGCATCCAGGGGCGTTTGGGCAGGAACCGATGTAGAGTGCCAGTGGATTAACCACAATTATAAAAAATTGCCTGAAGCAGTTGAGAAGGGTTTGATTACAGAAGATGAAATTGACAGACATGTGATGCGTGTGCTGGTTGGTCGTTTCGACCTGGGCGAAATGGACGACGATGCCATCGTGCAATGGACAAAAATTCCGATGTCGGTTGTGAATAATGAAGAGCATCGGAAACTTGCTTTAGATATGGCTCTTCAATCAATGACACTTCTTCAGAACAAAAACAATATTCTTCCCTTAAAGAAATCGAAAAAGATTGCAGTAGTTGGTCCAAATGCCAATGATAAGCCGATGTTATGGGGAAATTATAACGGAACTCCGATAAAGACCATTACGATCCTTGATGGAATAACTTCAAAACTTTCTGCAAATAAAGTAATTTATGACAAAGGATGCGATTTGGTTGAAGATAAAGTTACCGAAAGCTATTTCTCACAATGTTCGCTTGATGGTAAAAAAGGGTTTAAGGCGACGTACTGGAATAACAAAGACCTTGCTGGCGATATTGTTGCCAATCAACAGATTGTAAACCCGATAAAATTAACTACTGCCGGACAGCACGAATTTGCATCCGGTGTTCGTCTTGAGGGATTTTCAGGCAAATATGAAACAGAATTCACTCCCTCAAAGAGCGAAGAGATTGTATTTAATTGTGGCGCCACAGGATACTTTGAACTGTTGGTCAACGGGGAATCACTAAGAAAGTATAATAACTGGAGAACACTTCCTTCACGAATTCCATACAAGGTTGAAGCCGGAAAGAAATATAAAATTGAAATCCGATATGCACAACTTAACGATTGGCAGGCAAACATCGAATTTAATTTTGGCAAAGAGGTCAATGTTGATTTTACTGAACTTTTAAAGAAACTCCAGGGAACCGATGTCGTCGTATTTGTTGGCGGCCTTTCCGGTCAGCTCGAAGGAGAAGAAATGCCGGTTTCTTACCCTGGTTTCAAGGACGGCGACCGCACCAACATCGAACTTCCTGCTGTTCAAAGGAATTGTTTGAAAGCATTGAAGCAAGCCGGAAAAAAAGTGGTATTTGTAAATTGTTCAGGCTCAGCCATTGCTTTAACTCCTGAAACTGAAACCTGTGATGCCATTCTTCAGGCATGGTACGGCGGAGAATCAGGCGGGCAAGCCGTTGCTGATGTGCTTTTCGGCGATTATAACCCATCGGGAAAACTACCCGTCACTTTCTACAAAAATTCAGATCAATTAAAAGATTTTGAAGACTACTCGATGAAAGGCCGCACCTACCGGTTCATGAACGATGCGCTGTTTCCGTTTGGCTATGGATTGAGTTACACCACGTTCAAAATTGTGGATGCCAAACCAAACAAGGCTGAGATTAGGAAAGATGAAACCCTTGAACTTTCTATTCCTGTGTCGAATACAGGAAAGCAAAAAGGAACTGAAATCGTTCAGGTATATGTGAAGAAAGTGAACGATACCGATGGCCCAACCAAAACTTTAAGAGGTTTTAAACGGGTTGAAGTTGCTGCAGGCAAAACCATTCCGGTTTCCATTGATCTTCCTCCGTCGGCATTCGAATTCTATGATCGTAGCCAGCTCAAGATGGCCGTTACTTCCGGTGAATATGAAGTGTACTATGGAACCAGTTCCGATTCGAAAGATTTGAAAATAGTCAGAATTTCAATACTTTAAACTTATCTGAGATAGAATATTAACCTAAATAAATCACGAATTATGAAACTAGTTTTTTTAAGAAATAGAATTGCAGTCATTTTGCTAATCATGACGATAAGCATAGGATTTTGCTTTGCACAGTCTCCATCAACAATTACTGAAGATTTTAGGCCCTCTTCAGTTAATCAGCCGGGGAAAGAATTCCCTCAGGTAAATTCTGAAGGTCGGGTGCGTGTTCAAATTTCTGCTCTTGAAGCAAATAAAGTTCAACTTGACATTGGCGCTGTAAAATACGACCTGGTTAAAGATGATAAGGGTGTATGGACAGGTGAATCTGCCCCTCAGGACGAAGGTTTTCACTACTACCAACTTTGGGTTGACGGTGCTGCGGTTCCTGATCCTGGCAGTTTGTATTTTTATGGCGCCAGTCGCTGGGGAAGCGGTATCGAGATTCCGGCAAAGGACCAGGATTTCTATGCGTTGAAAAATGTGCCTCACGGCCAGGTTATAGAACTTCCTTATTTTTCAAAAAGCAACAACAGCATGCGTCGTTGTTTCATATATACGCCTCCCGGATATGATAAAGATGCAAAAAAACGCTATCCTGTGCTTTACCTGCAACATGGCGGCGGCGAAAACGAAACCGGCTGGTCCAATCAGGGGCATGCCAACCTCATCATGGATAATCTGATCGCAGCGGGCAAAGCCAAACCATTTATCATTGTAATGGACAATGGTACCTGGAGTATGCAGGGACCTCCGAGAGGTGAACGTCCTGCTGCCGGTCAATGGCCACCCAAAGGATGGGCCGATGGCTTTACAAAAACCCTTCTGGAAGACATCATTCCTATGATCGATGCCAATTACCGTACGCTGGCTGATCAGCCACATCGTGCCATGGCCGGTCTTTCAATGGGCGGCATGCAAACCCGTGTAATTACGCTTGCTCATCCCGAAGTATTCTCGCATGTTGGTATTTTCAGTGGTGGCAGTATCAGCACTGAAGATCTGGCAAATGCACCCGGTTTTAAAGAAAAAAACAAACTGGTTTTTGTAAGCTATGGAAGCCGCGAACTTGAAAACCCCAGAGCCGGCTTTGGTGGAAATCCAAAAGAAAATCAGGATAAACTAAAAGAAGCTGGCTTGAATACCCATTTTTATGTTTCTCCGCAAACGGCTCACGAATGGCAAAGTTGGAGACGCAGTCTGAATGAATTTGCGCCACTTTTATTCAATAACTAAAAGAAAACTAATTAGATAACAAATATTCAAAATTTGCTTTTTTTAAGCCCCGAGTACTCGGGGTTTGGAGGGGGCTTTAAATCTAAATCCATGAAACAGAATTTAATTACCATCGCTCTAATATTAATATTATCTGGTTCGTTGTGTTTAGCTCAGACCAACCAGCCAAGCATGACCGATGATTTCAAACCTTCAACACTGAATCAACCGGGGAAAGATTATCCACAGGTTAATTCACAGGGATATGTACGATTTCGCATTGAGGCTCCCCAGGCCCAAAGTGTAGTTGTGAGCCTGGGACTTGGCGGTACCAAAGGCGGTACTCCACTCACGAAAGCCGAGGATGGTTCCTGGATGGGCACTACTGCAGGACCAATGGAAGAAGGCTTCCATTACTACCATCTAACAGTCGATGGCGGAACTTTTAATGATCCCGGAGCTTTAAATTTTTACGGTTCTACACGTTGGGAAAGCGGCATCGAAATACCTGCTCACGACCAGGATTTCTATACCTTGAAGGACGTTCCCCATGGTAACGTGCAGCAGATTCTTTTCCCATCAAATAGCACAAAAACCTCCCGTAGGGCTTTTGTCTACACACCTCCCACTTATGGTAAGGACAAAAGCAAACGTTATCCTGTTCTCTACCTGCAACACGGCTGGGGCGAAGATGAAACGGCATGGTCAAATCAAGGACACGCCAACCTGATTATGGACAACTTGATTGCTGAAGGAAAGATCAAACCTTTCATTATTGTAATGACATACGGAATGACCAACGAAATCAAATTCGGTGGCCTTAGAAATTTCGACATCACTCCATTTCAAACGGTGCTTGTCGAGGAATTGATTCCTTATATCGATGCCAACTTCAACACATTAGCCGATCAGCAACACCGCGCAATGGCCGGACTCTCGATGGGTGGCATGGAAACCCATACGATAACACTTAACAAACCTGAAGTATTTTCATACTACGCTTTGCTCAGTGGAGGTTTATACAAGCCTGAGGAAATCAAAGACAAGTCGAAAGTAAAACTTATCTTTTTGAGCTGCGGCAGCTTCGAAAACCCCGATGGCGTTAAGAATTCTGCAGTTGCGTTAAAAGAGGCAGGCATCAATGCAGTCTCCTATGTTTCCGAGAATACTCGTCACGAGTTCCAGACCTGGCGTCGCAGTCTGCATGAACTTGCACCGCTTCTGTTTAAAGATTAATCGAAATAAAAAGTGAAACAATAAATTCAATGAAAAAGAAAACAGTTTTAATTGCAGTGTTTTTATGGTTTGTTACCGGACAAATTTTTGCGCAGCAACCATCACCGGTTAAAGTTTCAGAAGGAATGGTGCAGGGAATCGTTGAAGACGGGCTGACGGTTTACAAAGGCATTCCGTTTGCTGCACCTCCGGTTGGTGATCTCCGTTGGCGTGCTCCTCAACCCTCCATAAAATGGGAAGGTGTAAAGCAAGCTACAAAGTTTGCTCCCGCTCCAATGCAGGGCGGAAATCCTCCTTCAGGAAAAAGTGAAGACTGCCTTTACCTTAACGTTTGGACACCGGCAAAATCGACCAAAGAAAAAATCCCTGTGCTTGTATGGATTTACGGCGGTGGATTTAGTTTTGGATCAACATCTGAACCCGGATACAGCGGCGAGAAGTTGGCAAAAAAAGGAGTTGTTCTGGTAAGTATTGCTTACCGTGTCGGACAGCTTGGATTTTTGGCACATCCTGAATTAAGCGCCGAAAACCCGAATCATGTTTCCGGAAATTACGGACTGCTCGATCAGATCGCCGGTCTGAAATGGATACAAAAGAATATCGCAGCCTTTGGCGGCGACCCCAATAAGGTGACTATTTTCGGGGAATCGGCCGGTGGAATTTCGGTGAGCATGCTGTGCGCATCGCCCTTGGCTAAAGGATTGTTCCAGGGCGCCATTTCTCAAAGTGGTGGTTCTTTCGGGCCAACACGTGCCAAAACATTCCCCGGTGAAAACATGAAAACCCTGAAACAGGCTGAAGCTGAAGGAATAGCTTATGCTCAAAAAGTCGGCGTTTCGTCGATTGCTGAACTGCGCAAAATTGAAGCTGACAAACTCCCTTTGGGTATGGGAATGGGAGGTGGATGGCCAATTACGGATGGATATGTGATTCCTGATGATCAGCACAAACTTTATGAGGCAGGAAAATATAACGAGACACCAATTTTGATCGGTTATAATTCGGATGAAGGGGCCAGCTTTTCGAGAGAAAAAACGCCGGAAGAGTACATAGCCGGAGTTAAATCCCGTTACGGCATGTTTGCTGATGAATTGATCAAAGCTTATCCTCCGGGGGAAAATTCTGTTCCGAAGACAGCTCGAGATCTTGCCCGCGATGCCGCATTTGGCTGGCAAACCTGGAGCTGGGCCAGGCTTCAGTCTCAAACAGGCCAATCGAAGGTTTTCTTATACTATTTCGATCAGCACCCCGATAATCCGAAAGATTCACCGCGTTACGGTTATGGCTCTCCCCACGGACAGGAGGTGCCTTACGTATTTATGAACCTCGATGCTTCGAACCCACAAACCACCAAATCTGATCTGGAAATCTCGGAAGCGATGGGTACATACTGGACCAATTTTGCTAAATATGGCAATCCAAATGGACAGGGAGTTCCGGCCTGGTCGGCTTTCAGCGATGCCAATCCGCAGGTAATGTATTTCAATCAGAAACCTTATATAGGACCTGTACCCAGCGCCGAATCACTGAAGGTTTTGGATAAATATTTTGAATGGAGACGCACACCTGAAGGAGAAGCCTGGGCAAAATAATGATAACAATCTAAAAATCGAGAAAATGAAATTAAAGCTGGTTATAATCCTCATCGTAGGATTTCTGTTTACAAGTGGTAATGTGTTTTCACAGGATCCCAATTTCCAAATTTACCTCTGTCTCGGACAATCGAACATGGAAGGCGCTGCACGTGCTGAACTTCAGGATTCTACTGTGAATCCGCGTTTCCAGGTAATGGAGGCAGTTAATTGTGAAAACCTTAGCCGAACTAAAGGAAACTGGTATCCAGCTGTACCTCCATTGTGCCGTTGCAAAACGAATCTGGGTCCTACTGATTATTTCGGAAGAACAATGGTTGCCAATCTTCCTGAAAAAGTAAAAGTGGGGGTGATTGTTGTAGCCATAGGTGGTTGCAAAATTGAGCTTTTCGATAAAGATACTTACCCTTCTTACGTTGAAACCGCGCCAGGCTGGATGAAAGAAATGATTAAGGAATACGATGGGAATCCATATGGACGACTGGTTGAAATGGCTAAACTGGCCCAAAAGGACGGTGTTATCAAGGGTATTCTTCTTCACCAGGGTGAATCGAATTCGAACGATACACTCTGGATACGAAAGGTAAAAGGTGTTTACGATAATCTGATGAAAGAACTGAACCTTGATCCCAAAAATGTACCGTTGCTTGCCGGAGAAACTGTAAATGCCGACCAGAATGGAATTTGTGCGGGCATGAACAGCATCATCGCTACATTACCTCAAACGCTTCCAAATTCGTATGTCATTTCTTCGGCCGGTTGTTCCGATGGCCCTGATAACCTGCATTTCAGTGCAGCAGGTTACCGGAAACTGGGAGCACGATATGCGGTAAAAATGCTTTCATTAATGGGAATTAAAATTAATGATCCTGAATAAGTCAGTCCAGAATAATAGCTTAAATAAAACCATTCAGAATGAAAAAAAATAAATGCCAATCACTTAAAAGTCAAGCCATCATTTTATTGTCTGTTTTGATGTCTCTAATTTCCGTCACCGGAACAAGCGGTCAGAATAAGGCAAAAGCAAAGATGACTTCCAATTCACCCCTGTTCTCAAATTTTGTTTATCAGGGCAACGATAAAATTTATACCGATAATCCGTTGAAGCCTGCTGAGTTTTATAACCCGATACTACAGGGCTGTTATCCCGACCCGAGTATTACCAGAAAAGGTGACGATTTTTATTTGGTTTGCTCAACATTTGCCATGTTCCCTGGGGTTCCGATTTTTCAATCCAAAGATCTGGTGAACTGGAAGCAAATTGGACATGTGCTTGACCGTGTTTCGCAGTTAAAGGTGCACGATTGCGGAATAAGCGCCGGGATATATGCGCCGCAGATTCTATACAATAAAAATAACGATACTTTTTATATGATTACCACTGAATTTTCAGGAGGATTTGGAAATATTGTGGTAAAAACCAAAGACCCGTTAAAAGGATGGAGCGAACCGATAAAGCTGGATTTTAACGGAATTGACCCTTCCCTTTTCTTCGACGATAACGGAAAGGCTTTCATCATACACAACGATGCCCCGGATAAAGGAAAAGAACTTTATAACGGACATCGTGTGATCAAAATCTGGGAATACGACGTTGAAAACGATAAAATCATCCCGGGAACCGATAAAATAATTGTGGATGGTGGTGTTGACTTGTCGAAAAAACCGATTTGGATTGAAGCGCCACATATTTATAAAAAAGACGGTCGTTATTACCTGATGTGCGCCGAAGGGGGCACCGGTGGCTGGCACAGCGAAGTGATTTTTGTAAGCGACAATCCAAAAGGTCCATATACTCCGGCTCCAAATAACCCGATATTAACGCAACGCTATTTTTCAAAAGACCGCACAAATAAAGTGGATTGGGCTGGTCATGCCGACCTTGTTCTGGGGCCTGACAATAAAAAGTTTTACGGGGTATTTCTTGCCGTCCGTCCAAACGAAAAAAACAGGGTGAATACAGGTCGCGAAACTTTCATCTTGCCTGTCGACTGGTCTGGGGAGTTCCCTGTTTTTGAAAACGGACTCATTCCTTTGGAACCAAATCTGAAAATGCCTCAGGGAGTTACCGAAAATAAAACTGGTAAAGATGGTTTCTTTCCGAATGGCAACTTTACTTTTTCTGATGATTTTACTTCCGGAAAACTGGATTACCGCTGGATTGGATTAAGAGGTCCGCGCGAAGAGTTTATTTCAACATCAAAAAATGGATTGCAGATTAAACCGTTGGCAGCAAATATCAAACAAGTTGCTCCTATATCCACGCTCTTTTACCGGCAGATGCACAATAGTTTTTCGTACACGGTAACAATGGACTACAAACCCGAATCTGACAAAGATTTGGCAGGAATTGTGGCGCTACAAAGTGAGCGATTTAATTATGTTTTTGGAATCACTAAAAAAGGAGCCAACTATTATCTCCTGCTCGAACGAACTCAGGGAAAGTTCAGAAGCCGGGAAACAGAATCGAAAATTGTGGGTAGTACAAAAATTGACATTAGCAAACCTATCCGTTTACAGGTATCCGCAAAAGGTGACGATTACCGGTTTAATTATTCAATCAACGGAACCGACTTTGTGAATTTAGGTGGAACAGTTTCCGGTGATATTCTTTCAACAGATATGGCTGGTGGTTTTACGGGTTGTTTGCTTGGTTTGTATGCTACTTCGGCAAATGATGCTGTGCCTGTTGATTAAATAAAAGGAAACAATTTATCCGGTTTAATGATTGTTTAGACTACCAAAATCAAGGTTTCAGCTATTAATCTCACAATATAAAATGATACGGAAAAATAAAATAAAACTACTGCAAATCAGTGCATTCATTGTCTTTTTGCTTTTGGCAGACAAGGTTCAATCTCAGGATAAACTGTATCCCAACGAATTCCCTTTGGGAGATGTGACATTGTTCGATGGTCCTTTCAAACAAGCTCGTGACCTTAACATAAAGGTTTTGTTAAAATACAATACTGACCGTTTACTGGCTCCTTACCGAAAAGAAGCCGGGTTACCTGAAAAGGCTAAATGTTATCCCAATTGGGATGGCCTCGACGGACACGTTGGTGGTCATTATCTGTCGGCAATGGCCATGAATTATGCTGCTACCGGAAATGTTGAGTGCAGGAAACGCATGGATCATATGATCTCGGAGCTCAAAACCTGTCAGGATGCCAACGATAAGAACAATCCGGAGTGGGGAAAAGGTTATGTTGGGGGTGCGCCAAATAGCAGGCAGATTTGGAGCACATTGCAAAAAGGTGATTTCGCAGCTTACCGTTCGGCTTGGGCCATCTGGTACAACATCCATAAAATGTATGCAGGACTGAGAGATGCCTGGTTATTTACTGGAAATGAAGATGCCAAAGCAGTTTTCATTAAATTTTGCAATTGGGGCATAGACATTACTTCTCAACTGACTGAAGACCAGATGCAATCGATGCTTGATACAGAACATGGAGGTATGAACGAGATTTTTGCTGATGCTTATCAGATGACAGGCAATCAAAAATACCTGGCCGCGGCAAAACGGTTTTCACACAAGATGTTTCTCGACCCATTGTCTCAGGGAATTGATATGCTTGATAACAAACATGCTAATACTCAGATTCCCAAATTTATCGGGTTTGAAAGAATTGCTGAGCTCAGTCGTGATGAGAAATACGATAAGGCTGGCAGCTTTTTCTGGGAAACAGTTACGACAAATCGTTCACTGGCTTTCGGAGGAAACAGCAGACGGGAGCATTTCCCAGCCAAAGAATCGTGTATCGATTTTATCAATGTCAACGATGGGCCTGAATCGTGCAATTCTTACAATATACTCAAGTTGACGGAGGACTTGTTCCGGGTGCATCCGTCGGCAAAATATGCTGATTATTACGAACGTACTATTTACAATCACATCCTTTCCACCCAGCATCCCGAACATGGCGGATATGTCTATTTCACTCCGGCACGACCACGTCATTACAGGGTTTATTCTGCTCCAAACGAAGCGATGTGGTGCTGCGTTGGTACCGGTATGGAAAACCACGGCAAATACAACCAGTTTATTTACACCCATTCAAAAGATTCTTTGTTTCTGAATCTTTTTATTGCTTCCGAACTCGACTGGAAAGAAAAAGGCTTGAAAATCAAACAGGAAACCAGTTTTCCTTATGAGGAGCAAACAAAACTGACTGTAGCAGAGGGTTCTTCAAGTTTTAAATTAATGGTCCGCTATCCGGTATGGGTAAGCAAAGGCGCATTAAAAATTAAGGTAAACGGAAAGGATATTGACTATTCGGCCCTTCCTTCATCCTATGTATGTATTGACAGGAAATGGGAAAAGGGTGATGTGGTTCAAATCTCGCTACCGATGCACAATACCATAGAGCATTTACCTAATGTTCCTGAATATATTGCTATCATGCATGGCCCGATTTTACTGGGTACCAAAACCGGGACGGAGGATTTAAAAGGCCTGATTGCCGATGATGGCCGTTGGGGACAGTATGCCGTAGGGGAATATTTACCTGTAGATAAAGCTCCTATCCTGATTGAAGATGATATTCAAAGTATCGGAAATAAGTTGGTGCCGGTGAAGGACAAGTCCTTAAACTTCAAGCTCAACGTTAAAATGGGTAACCCGGCAGCACTTACACTGGAACCTTTTTATAAAATCCATGATGCCCGGTATATGATGTACTGGCTGGCCCTGTCAAACTCAGGCTACAAAGCATATACCGATTCATTGGCAAACAATGAAAAAGAAAAACTTGTTCTGGAAAAACGTACCATCGACTATGTCGCTATCGGTGAGCAACAACCCGAAATCGATCATGCCATGCAGATGAAAAAATCAAACAAAGGCAATAATTTAAATGAATTTTATCGTGAGGCACGTGATGGAGGCTATTTCAGTTACGATCTGGCTACAAAGTCCGAAACCAATTTAAGCTTGCTTCTGCGCTATTGGGGCGCCGAATGGGGAAGCCGGAAGTTTGACCTATTCATCGACGATGAAAAGTTAGTCACTGAGGACAATACGAATAAATGGAACCAGTCGATGTTTAAAGATGTGGTTTATCCAATTCCCGATTCAATGGTAAAAGGGAAAACCCATGTTAGGGTGAAATTTCAGTCACTTCCCGGAAGTACGGCAGGAGCGGTGTATTACATCCGATTGATCAGAAATAAAAACTAACGCAACAAAATTAAAATGAAAAAAACCAACAGACTATTTACCTGTAAAAATAAATGCAAGCTGTTTAATTCGATCGTATTAGCCGGGTTTTGCCTTATATTTTCAGTGACAATCATGGCCCAACCGGCAAAAGGTGGAAAAAAAATCAGTTCTGATTTGTTCGGATTATTTTTCGAGGATATCAACTATTCAGCCGATGGCGGACTTTATGCCGAGTTGGTTCAAAACCGCTCGTTTGAATACAACCCGACTGAAAACAGGGAGTGGAATCCATTTTCGTATTGGGAATACATTGCACCTGGATTTTCGTATGGCAGAATAAGTGTGGAAACCTCGGCACCCATTCATCCAAATAATCCGCATTACCTGGTTTTGGATGTGGAGCATGTTGGCAAGGAAGTTAAGTTTGTTGGCATTTCCGGAATCGGATTAAAAAACTCGGGATTTGAAGGTATGGTCGTAAAAGCGAACGATAAGTATAACTTTTCAATGTTTGTACGCCAGCTTAGTAAGGAACCGATTTCATTCAATATTAGTCTGCAGACCCAAAAAGGGAAAGTTCTTGCTGAAAGTAAAATCTCAACTTCGTCCAACGACTGGACCAAATATACTGCAAGCCTCATTCCGACGCAAAGCAATGACACGGCGAGCCTGGTCATCCTGGCCACCACCGAAGGTAAGTTTGCAATTGACGTAGTTTCGCTTTTTCCTGAAAAAACCTTTAAGAACCGTCCAAATGGGATGCGTGCCGACCTTGCCCAAATGTTGGCGGATATGAAACCAGGTTTTATCCGTTTCCCCGGTGGTTGCCTTGTCCACGGCGATGGTCTTGGAAACATGTACCGCTGGGAAAATACCATTGGCCCCATTGAACAACGAAAAGAACAACGGAATATTTGGGGCTATCACCAAACTGCAGGCTTGGGATATTTCGAATATTTCCAGTTTTGTGAAGATATAGGCGCCAAGCCTCTCCCAGTTTTACCTGCTGCAGTGAGTTGCCAGAATTCGGGCGGCACCTGGCAAATTGGCGGTACCGGACAAAAAGCGCTCCCAATAGACGAAATGCAGGATTACATTCAGGAAGTATTGGACCTGATCGAATGGGCAAACGGACCGGTCACTTCAACCTGGGGGGCAAAACGTGCAGCAGCAGGGCATCCGGTTCCTTTTAACCTGCAATATGTGGGTATCGGAAATGAAGATAAAATCACTCCTGAATTTGAGGAGCGATTCACAATGGTTTCCAAGGCTGTAAAGGAAAAGCATCCTGAAATTACGATCGTTGGAACTGCTGGCCCTTTCCATAGCGGCGAAGATTTCGACAAAGGCTGGAAAATAGCCAACGACCTGAACATACCGGTTGTTGACGAACATTATTATACCGATCCGAAATGGTTTATCAGCAATCAGCATCGGTACGACAGCTATAAACGCAATGCAGGTGAAGTGTATCTGGGAGAATACGCTTCGTGGGGCAACAAAATGAGAAATGCTATATCGGAAGCAACTTACATGACTGCCCTTGAACGCAATGGCGATGTGGTTCGGATGGCTTCTTATGCGCCTTTACTGGCCAAAAAAAATTTCACCCAATGGAAAACCGACATGATATTTTTCGACAATGTGACCATTTGCCCAACTCCGAATTATTTCGTGCAAAAAATGTTTTCGGCCAACCAGGGCGATTACTATTTCGACAAGGTAGTTGTCAAAGACGAAAAGGATATCAATCTGGCTGCCTCCTGCGTTCAGGACTCAAAAACCGGCGACATTATCCTGAAATTGGTGAATTACAACGAAACATCCAAACCGATGAAAGTTAACTTGGGTCGATTTATTAAAATTGCTGTTGAGGGCGAACAAGCCGTTTTGGCCGGTAGTGCTGATGCCGAAAATACGTTTGCAAATACAAAAAATATAGTGCCGGCAATTTCGGTGGTCAAAATCAGTAAATCTTTCGATTATTCTGCTCCGGGGATGTCGCTGACAGTAATCAGGATAAAAACGAAAAACTAAATCTTTAATCAATGAATACACGTTGTTTTGGTTTTATAGCAGGATTAATCTTATGCTGCAACACAGTTTTTACACAGTCAAATTCTGCCCATAACCCGATCATATTTGCCGATGTCCCTGACATGTCAATGATTCGTGTAGGCGATACCTATTACATGTCGAGCACCACCATGCACATGAGTCCCGGTGTGCCGATCATGAAATCGAAAGATCTGGTGAACTGGCAAATCATCAACTATGCTTACGATACACTTGCCAACGTTGATGCGATGAATCTTGTTAATGGTAAAAGTACATATGGCAAAGGATCATGGGCCAGTTGCATTCGCTATCACAAGGGCATCTATTATGTTTCAACGTTTGCCCAGACTACCGGAAAAACCTATATCTATTCGACAAAGGATATTGAAAAAGGTCCATGGGTTGAGCATTCTTTCAAACCAGCTTTTCATGATCACACCATCTTTTTCGACGATGATGGACGAGTTTATATGATTTATGGTGCCGGTAAACTCAGGATGGTTGAACTTAATGAAGATCTTTCAGGAGTTAAAGAAGGAACTGAAAAGGTATTGATCGAAAATGCCAGTGAACCTGCCGGAGATAAAATCATGCTGGGTGCTGAAGGTTCTCAGCTTTTCAAGGTGAATGGCAAATATTATCTTTTCAACATTACATGGCCCAGAGGTGGCATGAGAACAGTTGTTATGCACAGGGCCGATAAGATTACTGGTCCTTATGAAGGCAAGCTTGCTTTCCAGGATTTGGGAGTAGCACAGGGAGGAATTATTGACACGCCAGATGGCCGCTGGTTTGCTTACTTGTTTCAGGATCACGGATCAGTCGGACGAATTCCATTTATCGTTCCAATGAAATGGGAAGATGGTTGGCCTGTTATCGGAACGAATGGGAAAGTTCCTGAAACATTGGATTTGCCTGCAAGTACTGGCTTAATCCCGGGTATTGTTAACAATGATGAGTTTAATCGCAAGAAAGGCGAACCTTCATTGCCATTGGTTTGGCAGTGGAACCACAACCCAGACAACAGCTTGTGGTCGGTTACCGAGCGCAAAGGATTTTTACGAATGAAGACCGGGCGTATCGACTCCTTGTTTTTAAAATCACGAAACACATTGACCCAGCGCACCTTCGGCCAGGTTTGTTCCGGAACTACATTGCTTGATGCCTCGAACATGAAGGACGGCGATTTTGCTGGCCTTTGTGCATTGCAACTGAAATTCGGTCAGGTTGGCGTTAAAATCGTGAACGGACAAAAGTTTATATTTATGGTGAGCAACAAAACCGACAAACCAACAGAAATCCAAAGCATCCCGCTTTCGCAAAACAAGGTTTACCTGAAAATTGAATGCGACTTCAGGGATAAGGTTGATATTGCTGAGTTCTTCTTCAGTCTTGATGGGGAAACTTGGAAAGCTATTGGCAATCAACTGAAAATGGAGTATAAATTGGAACACTTTATGGGCTATCGTTTCGGCTTGTTCAACTATGCTTCCAAAAATCCCGGCGGGTTTGCCGATTTTGATTATTTTCATACCAATGACCAGATTAGCAAAGTGAATTAAGCAATTGTTTTAAATTATAAATCATAACATGAAACGAGCATGTTCGTTAAACACAAACACGGATGAATATCTTACATGCGAGTTTCATCCGGCCTTTAAAAACAAATTATATTTGGATGAAAAAACCAACTAAAAATAAACCGATGCAATTTTGTCTGATGATTGGCCATTCTTCTGGGGCGAAAACGAATGCATCATCGACGGTGTCGCCTGGTATGTTTTTCTTGCAAATGCTGTTGTTGAGTTAGGGAAAGAAACAAAATAAAACTTTATGGAAATTAATCATGAAAAAATATAAATCATTCATAGTTAGTATAGCACTAATTGGTATAAATAGTCTATCAGCTCAAAACCCTATTGTCCGAAATCAGTTTTCCGCCGACCCTACCGCAAGGGTGCTCAATGGCAAAGTATATGTTTTCCCATCGCATGATATACCTGCTCCCGATGGAAAAGGTTTGAGAAAAGACTGGTTCTGCATGGCAGACTATCACGTTTTTTCTTCTGAAAACCTTACCGACTGGACTGATCACGGTATGATTGTTAGCCAGAATAAAGTGAATTGGGTCGATTCAACCTCGTACAGCATGTGGGCGCCTGATTGTATTGAACGGAACGGAAAATATTACTTCTATTTTCCGGCCAACAAAAACATTGCTGGTCCTAACGGAAGAAAAGGTTTTGGTATTGGGGTCGCTATCGCCGATAAACCTGAAGGAACATATATTCCGCAAGCAGAACCAATTAAAGGCGTTAATGGAATCGATCCCAACGTGTTTATCGACAAGGACGGGCAGGCTTATTTGTACTGGTCGATGGGAAATATTTTTGTGGCCAAACTGAAGGAAAATATGCTTGAAATTGATTCTGAGCCAATGGTTATAGCCAACCTTCCACAAAAAGGGTTGAAAGAAGGACCTTTCTTATTTGAACGCAATGGCATTTATTACCTCACTTTTCCACATGTTGAAAACAAAATTGAACGGCTCGAATATGCCATTGGCGACAATCCAATGGGACCTTTCAAAATGACGGGTGTGATCATGGATGAATCGCCCGTAAACTGTTGGACCAACCACCAATCGATTGTTCAATATAACAATCAGTGGTATTTGTTCTACCATCACAACGACTATTCTCCAAAGTTCGACAAAAACAGGTCGATAAGGGTTGACAGTATGTTCTTTGATCCCGATGGTAAAATACGGAAAGTTATACCAACGTTGCGTGGGATAGGAATAACTTCAGCCAAAGAAAACATTCAACCCGACCGGTACAGTAACCTCAGCAAAAACGGTGCATCCATTGCACTACTTGATACGGTCAATACTTTTGCCGGCTGGAAGACAATTCTCAAAACTCCCGAAGCCTGGGTACAATACAATACCGTTGATTTTGGAAGTAAGAAATTGAAAACGGTCGAATTAAAAGCCCAGTCTGCAAATGGTGGTACTGTTCAAATACGTTTGGATAAAGTTGATGGCCCTGTGATTGCCGAAGTTGCCATTCCGAAGGGAAATGACTGGAAAATTGTTGACGCCAAATTTTCAAAAGCACAGAAGGGCATTCACAACCTGTTTGTTGTATTGAAAGATACTCCGGTAGAAATAGATTGGATTAGGTTTAAGAATTAAATATATGAAGAAATTGATCTTTTTATGGCTGTTAACAGGCATATCTTCATTCGCTCAATCCGGGACATCCGGACAAGGTAGTATCCAAAGAGAACGAATATCACTCAACGAAGACTGGAGCTTTTATAAATATGATTCGATTTCAAAAGCCGATAACCTGATTTATGATGTCCGTCCTGAGGTAACCGATAACAACGATAGCAAAGCAGCTGATTCAAAACCAACCGGGGCAGTTGCAGTTAAAGCTACTCAGGAAGTGCTAAAACCATGGATTTTACCCTCAGGAAATGACTTCATCAAAGATCCCGAAAAACGGCATGTCCGTCCTGTAGGGAATCCGGGCAGCGATTTTCCGTTCGTCAAAGGCAATTTTGACGACGGTTCATGGGAAAAGGTGAACATACCGCACGACTGGGCCATTAAAGGACCTTTCCAGAAAGGATGGAATTCTGAAGTTGGTGGAGGTATGGGACGACTCCCAGTTAATGGTGTGGCATGGTATCGTAAAAAATTGGATATTCCGGCTTCAGATTCAGAAAAGTCCATCTTCCTCGATGTTGACGGTGCCATGTCATACACTATGGTCTGGCTGAACGGTAATCTGGTTGGTGGCTGGCCTTACGGCTACAATTCCTGGAGATTGGATCTCACACCTTATGTCGTTCCCGGTGGTGAAAATCAACTGGCCATCCGTTTGGACAATCCAAACAATTCGGCACGATGGTATCCGGGTGGAGGAATTTATCGCAATATATGGATAACAAAGACCAATCCGGTTCATGTGGCGCAATGGGGAACTTATGTGACTACTAAAGATATTTCAAAGGAATCAGCTACCATCGACCTGAAAATTACCATCGACAACGATAGCAAGACCGACACAAAAGTTGAAGCAACTACCATCATTTATGCTTTGGATGCTAACGACATCAAGTCAGGCAATTCAGTTGCCAGTTTCTCAACCCTGAATTCAAATGTAGCTGCAGGAGAAAGTGCCAGGGTTGAAGGCTCAGTCAATATCAAAAAACCAAAACTCTGGGGACCACCTCCAACTCAAAAACCTAACCTCTATGTTGCCGTGACAACTTTATCACAAAATGGCAAGCCTATTGATACATACGAAACACGGTTTGGAATTCGCTCACTGGAATTTAATCCCGACAAAGGAATTTTTGTAAATGGAGAACACGTCTATATTAAAGGTGTAAACCAACACCACGACCTTGGCGCATTGGGTGCAGCATTCAACACGCGTGCAGCCGAACGCCAACTGGAGATATTACGTGAGATGGGTTGCAATGCCATCCGTATGGCGCACAACCCGCCTGCCCCTGAATTGCTGGAACTGACTGATCGGATGGGTTTTCTGGTTATCGACGAGATTTTTGATTCGTGGGAACGGAAGAAAACGCCACTCGATTTTCACCTGATCTTCCCCGATTGGTCGGAACCTGACACGCGTGCTTTTATCCGCAGGGACCGGAATTGTCCATCTGTTATTATTTGGAGTTTTGGCAACGAAGTGGGAGAACAATACACTGATAAAGAAGGTGCTGTGGTTGGGAAACGGTTATACGACATTATAAAGGAAGAAGATTCCACGCGACCCACAACCTGTGCTATGAACTATGCAAAGCCCGATATGGTACTACCCGGAATTCCCGACGTAATTGGCCTGAATTACCAGGGTGAAGGGATTCGCCAGGCTCCGGAATTTGAAGGAACCGACCGCATACGTACTATACCGCAATACGATGCTTTCCATGCAAAATTCCCTGACAAATTAATTATCAGTACCGAAACCGCTTCCGCATTCAGCAGCCGCGGTATCTACCTGTTCCCCGTTTCAAAAGAGATCAGTTCGCCCGTGCGGGACGGCCGTGGTGGCGACTCAAAGATTTGCCAGGTTAGTTCCTACGAACTCCATGCTGTTGACTTTGGTTCCAGTGCAGACAAGGTTTTTGGATCGCTCGAACAACATCCATTTGTAGCTGGCGAGTTTGTTTGGAACGGCTTTGACTATATTGGAGAACCTACGCCCTACTATGAGGCACGCAGCTCCTATTCCGGAATTATCGACCTTGCGGGGTTCAAAAAAGACCGCTTCTACCTTTACCAATCGCACTGGCGTCCTGACTTGCCCATGGCTCATATCTTACCACACTGGAATTGGCCGGAACGCGTTGGACAAGTTACCCCGGTGCATGTTTTTACATCGGGCGATGAAGCAGAATTATTCCTTAACGGAAGATCTTTAGGAAAAAAGAAAAAAGGGAAATACGAATATCGTTTGCGTTGGGATAATGTGGTTTACGAACCGGGCGTGTTGAAAGTAGTGGCTTATAAAAACGGCGCAAAGTGGGCTGAAGAAGTCGTGAAAACAACCGGAGAAGCATCACAATTGCGGGCATCAGCCGACCGCACCCAAATTCTTGCTGACGGTAAAGATCTGTCTTTCATTACGGTGCAAATAACGGATAAGAACGGACTCATGGTGCCACGATCTAATAACCCGATCGGGTTCAACATTGAAGGACCAGGCGAAATTGTGGCTACAGATAACGGTGATTCTCATAACCTGGAATCCTTTGCTTCACACAAGCGTGAAGCCTTTAATGGATTGGCTTTGGTGATTGTCCGTTTCAAGTCCGGTAATTCGGGAACTATTACAGTGACGGCAAAATCTCCCGGACTGAAGGACACTCAACTGAAAATCAAAAGCAAGTAAGTGGACTGAAAATGAATCATCAATGAAAATTTCTATGTTTTTCTAGTTCCTGCTTATTGCAATGTATTCCAATGCTTAGCAATTGCAAAGTGATAACGGAAATGGAACTTATGCCAACCCTTAATTTTTTAAGCAAGGAGGGTTTACGATTCATCTTATCATTTGATGACAAGACACCTCAGATTATCAATTTACCTATAGATTTATCCGGGAAAACATGGGAGCGTGCATTGAGTGAGAATATTACAGTAGCTGTTTCAAAACGTCGGTTTGATTGATCCATTCGGCTTTAACTTTTGCGCCCGACATAAACCGCTTGTAGAAATCCTGGAGATTATCTCCCGAATACTTATAGGTATCGAAAATTGCACCATTCCCCAAAATGCGGGGGAAAGGCATTCCGTTATCGGCAGTTACAATGACGATGGTATTTTCGAGCAGACCTTTTTCTTCCGTTTTTCATACCTGGATTCCCGGGCGCCCAACCTTTTGCAGCCATAGGCACCGGCATGGGGGAACGACTGGTCGTCGGCAATACAAAATAAAATAGTGGGAAGTTTCTGCTGTTCCTTTTTCTATTGATTGCAGGATAAAAACATACTACTACATGTGGCTAACAATATTCCTGTTTTTGTTAGTGTAATTTGCATATCTTTATTTTATTATAAGTTTAAAATATTTCGCATAAGTTTACTTTTTCGAAGGCTAAAAATACAACTCCATAGTCAGGGATATTGAATGATCTCCCACTTTCATGAAAGATAAATTCATCCTTATTCCAGATATCCTTCATCTTAAAATCGGGAACCGGTTCTTCAAAAACATTTCTTGTATTTGGCGTGATACCAAGCTTGATATCCTCTGCATTTAATATTACCGTTTTGGGTGACTCATTGCGGTTGAAGATTCCCACCCAACCTTGCTTTGGTTGATCGGTTTTTTTAGCCATCCAAACTTCAATATTGTCTTTATCATAAACCAGCACCCCGGTTTGTCCATTTTGATTGCACCCGAGCATGTCCTGGTTCGTGATTAATGACAGCGAATAATCATCAAGCGTGGGCAAATCCCCGCCCATCATGATGGGTGAAGCGGCAAGGGAGCGTATGGTAATAAAAGTTTTCATTTCTTCTTTTGTCAATTGGCTCACACGTTTAAAACCATACCCACTCAACCGTACATTACGTTCTTTTCCACCATATTCGCGGAGTTGCATCATCTGGAGTTGTCCAAAAGGAATCATATCCAAATCAGGCCAAAATCCGGGAGCCCCCATTCCCTGAAACATCCTCCACTGGCTGAATGCCTTGTCCAAATCTGCTCTTCGGTCCCAAATATCCGCCGTGATACGAACCATGTTTGATCTTCGATAATAAGGCAAATCACGTATATTTGTAGTTCCGCCCGGGGATAAACTATACACCATTTCCCGCCCGGAATTTTCAATGGCATTAGCAATCATGATCATTTCATCCGGATAAGGAATCAGATCATCTACTTTTACAAAATCAATTTCCCAGTCGGCCAGTTTTTTGTAAGCAGAATTGTAATATTCCTGTGCCCCGGGTCTTGATGTATCAATTCCATAATTATGATGACACCAGGCACAAATGCTTTTATTGTTGGCTATATCGGCAGCTTTATAATTAGTTCCCAGAATGGGAGTATTTAGTTCAACTGCCTTCCTTGGAATTCCCCGCATCATGTGGACACCAATTTTCACACCCAGTTCATGTGCCCGATCAATGATGGGTTTTAAACCTTTTGCAAAATATGTTTGGCTAGGCTCCAGCAATCCATATTTGTCAATAGAGAGGTCAGAAGCATGCTTTTCATTGGGAAATATGGTACCTTCAATTAAGTTATATTCGCCATACCACCCCAGGTCGATAACAAAATATTCGTACCCATGAGGCTGCAATTTTTGGTGGAAAGCCTCCAGGTTAGCCATGGCAGCATCAAAATGAAGGTAAACGCCGTAACTATCAAAACTATTCCAACCCAATGGAGGTTTTGGAGCGAGGTTTGGGATTCTGAATTTTGATGATTTTTCTTTTGTTGAAGTGTTTGTTATTGCATTAGCTCTGCCAACAGTCATGCTGCCTACTGCAGTGATTGTAGCTATTTCAAAAAAAAATCTTCTATCCATGATTTGTTTTTTAAAATTCAATTAAGTAATGTAACCGATTTAATGTCGCATTTTTTTACTCACCCCGAAGCCCGATAAACGTTCGACTGAGCTCACGTCGAAGGCTCGGTCT
>Ga0208789_1000836_pt1 | contig 22652 bp, 13 predicted proteins | sample Methanotroph_Enr_FD_187368 | JGI IMG/M metagenome (GOLD analysis project Ga0208789, IMG submission 187368) | Enriched soil microbial communities from Old Woman Creek wetland in Ohio, USA - Methanotroph_Enrichment_5 (SPAdes) (version 2) | ecosystem: Environmental > Terrestrial > Soil > Wetlands...
GATGAACTCAGTCTGTTTATAGTGGAATCTGTAGGTACACTGAATAGCCTTTTAGTAAAATCCACATGTGGGTATAGTTATGTTTTTTCAAATACTATTTGGACTATTATATAAACAGATATGGTATAAGACAATCCTTAACTACTTTGATAATAGAAGTACCAACGCTTCCGCTGAATCCTTTAATGCCAAAATAAAAGCATTCAGGCAACATCACAGAGGTGTTACGGATGTCAATTTCTTCCTTTTTAGGTTATCGAATCTTTATGCTTAAGAATTTTGCTCCACAGGTTTTGAGCATGATCCTCTTTAGTATTCCCTATTCTTATTCATTTACGCTCTCAATATAAATAGTTGGCATTTGAGTAATATATTATTTACATAGAAATACTTGGAGGAATCCAACATTCCACCATTTGCAATGACAGTTATAGCTGCTTCTGAATTAAACAGAATTGATAATAGCTTTCAATAAAATAACCACTTATTGTACCCTCCCACAACTATCGTTATAAATTTTGAATTTTAACTATTGAGTTCATTATTTTTTATGCAAATAAGTAACTATTTCGCGAAAAAATTGTCTTAACTGAGGTTTACTGAATTGAATATATGTATCATTTGCATACACTTTTTGTATCACTACCGAACACTTTTTCAAAAGTCAATATTTTTAAATGTTTGATTATCTTGGACATAGATATTTGGCACTATATTTATACTCTTTACGGGTATGTTATAGTAGTAATATCAAAAAACATCAAACCCAGTGGACAGAGTTATTGAAAAGAAAAAGTGGAGTTCAAAAAAAATCATAACGATAGCAATTGTCGCAGCTATTGTTATTCTGATCGCCGCCAGCTATTATTTTACTTCGGGCAAATCGAAATTGAATGTCGATCTGGAACGCATTACCGTAAGTGAGGTATCTAACGGAACATTCCAGGAATTTATTCCTGTTAACGGTGTTGTTTTACCCATTACCACTATTTACCTCGATGCCAGTGAAGGTGGCCGTGTGGAAGAAAAATTCGTGGAAGACGGAACTTTAATGAAAAAAGGTCAGCCCATCCTTCGCTTGTCGAACACCGATCTGCTGATGACTATGATGAGCCAGCAAAACACAGTGTATAATACGCTTACGCAGATGCAGATCAACAACAACGCTGCACAGCAAAACACGGTTAGCAAACTTAACCAGATGGCTGATGTGCTGAGCCAGTTTAAAGAAGCTGAGCGTATTTATAACCTCGATAAACATCTGCTGGAGCAAAAAGTAATCGGTTTGCAGGAGTTTAAAAAAGCAGAGAATGATTACAATTATTACCTGGAAAAGAAAAAACTCACTCAGCAGATTTTACTGCAGGATTCTCTGTCGAGAGCCCAGCAACAGGAGCAGGATAAACGCTCGTACCAAGGCTCGCAGGAAGCATTGAATATGATGAAGCAGAAAGTAAACGATCTGATCGTAAAAGCACCTATCGACGGACAGCTTACCTCTCTGGATGCTGAAATCGGTGAGAATAAAAGGCAGGGCGACCGGCTCGGACAGATAGATGTTTTAAGTGGTTTTAAAGTACGCGTTGATGTTGACGAACATTACATTTCGCGTATTTATATTGGATTGAAAGGGGACTTCACTTTTGCTGATAAAGTATATAAATTGTCCATAAGCAAAGTTTTCACCCAGGTTGTGAACGGCAGGTTCCAGGTTGATATGCAGTTTGAGGAAACCATTCCAAAAGGAATACGCCGCGGACAAACCCTGCAAATCCGCCTGGCCTTAAGCGACGAAAAACAAGCTCTTCGCCTGCCACGCGGAGGTTTTTACCAGCAAACCGGCGGCAACTGGATTTTTAAAGTAAGTGCCGATGGAAAAACAGCTTACAAAACAGACATTCAGCTTGGTAACCAGAATCCCGATTTTTACGAAGTATTGCAAGGCTTAAAGCCAGGCGATAAAGTAATTACCAGCAGCTACGAAAATTACGGAACTATGCAGGAACTGGTGTTGAAAAAATAATTTAAGTATCGGAAAAATTAAATAAACAGTTCTTCAGATTAATTTACCTGTCTCAGCCTGGCTGAATGCAGAGATGGTGCCAACAGGTGAAAGGATAACTTTTGTTAATCAGAAACCGTCTCACATATAAAACCATGTAATTCAATTCAGGTTTAACTTTAAAAACATTCGAATGAAAATGAAATGTATTTTCCTTAGCCTTAGCATATGTATAATAACTTTTATATCATATGGGCAAGACACTACAAAATATAAACTTAGATTAAGTATACCCTTTATTGACCTTCCCCAGAATTATGCTTTACCATACTATGCTCCTGCAATGCAGCAATCACTTGAATTATCAAATGACTTCTATGAGTTAAGTTTTTGGGGAATCGATGCCTTAGGTGACAAAATATTCATTCCGAAAAATAAAACATATACAAAAGGCCGAAAAATCAGTAATGCCATTTTTAAATACGGAGTAAGTTTAGTCTTTTCCAAATATGGAAGCGAACTTCCTGTTCCTTTAGGTGTTTGGGGTCATGAGGAATTTCACAGATCTGTATTGGGTGTCGATAATATTACTTCCAAAAATGGCAATTGGTTATTAAATAGATGGGACGGAACGGTTTATGGCATCTCCGATGAAACATTAACATTTGAAAAAAGTGAGAACTTAGATAATCTTTTGTATTCGTACGTAGCAGGGGTTCAGTACGAAATCGTATTGAATCAAAAGATAAGTATTAATGATTTTTATAAAATAAGGTCGTATCCTAAAAATGCGCTTCTTCTTTACAATGCATACTATGTTTACGATTATTTCAAATTCGCCACAAGTTCTTCAAGTGATTCTGTAAAAATTCTTGCACCTCCAAATGAAAGTAAAAACCCAGCAGAAAGAGATTATGCTGGTGCTGACCTGACTGCATGGGTAAACGACATGTTCAATCCATCAGAACCGTTTACATCACGAGACCCATTCCCTGGTGGTGATGGGGTTAACAGAAGGATAGGTTTTTCAGATCTTTCGACAGAGGGACAATCCTATTTGAAAAAACAAAAGAATTTGGCACTACTTAATTTTATTAACCCTGCAATATTTTTTATAAATAGAATAAAAGTAGCCGAGAACTTTTCTTTTACCCTCTTTTCCCAATACGCACCAACTCATTTTGGTAATGACCTTGCGGTTTTTATTCCAGTGAAATATAAAAGGTTTGATTTGTTACTTAGCCTTCATAAATATAAAAACTATACAAGTAGTGGATTTGGAATAGTTACCGGACTATATAACTATAAACTTACCAATAAACTGGAATCTGACATAACTTTAAATTTTTGGAGCCAACCAAAGACCTTTTTTGACAATACAAAAGTGTTGGGAGGTCAAATAAGTTTAGCTTCCAAATATTATCTAAATAGCAGTTTTGTCGGATTTATCAGTGTTTGTGGAAAAACCAAAGGCTGGACAATTTCTAATCCTTATCTACTGGAAAATATTTCTGTGCAATTTGGACTGAATTATAATTTATGGTAATGAAAAAGCTACTCATAACCCGCTTCAACATTTCGTATAGAAATATGGCAAATTGCCTGTAATCCTGTACTGGCAAAAACGCCACCATTACTAAAAAAACTATAACAAAATAACACGAAAATGATAAAGATAAAAGACCTGGAAAAAATCTACCGTACTGAAGAGGTAGAAACTATCGCATTAAATAAATTGTCGATGGAAGTTAAAGAAGGTGAATTTGTAGCCGTAATGGGACCTTCTGGTTGCGGTAAATCCACATTATTGAATATACTCGGGCTGTTGGATGATTCCGATAACGGCAGTTTTATATTCAATGGAGTGGAAGTAGCTCAGTATAACGAACGGAAACGGGCCGAAATGCGCAAGCACAATATTGGTTTCGTGTTCCAGAGTTTTAACCTTATTGATGAACTGACTGTGTACGAAAATGTGGAACTTCCATTAATTTATACCGGCGTTAAAACCGCTGACCGGAAAGCAAAAGTGGAAGCAGTGCTGGATAAAATGAAGATTATGCACCGCCGCAACCATTTCCCGCAGCAGCTTTCGGGCGGACAGCAGCAACGCGTGGCTGTAGCCAGGGCGGTTGTTAATAACCCGAAACTTATACTTGCCGATGAGCCTACCGGTAATCTCGATTCGTCCAATGGCAATGAAGTTATGGAACTGTTAACTGATTTGAATGAGCAGGGAACAACCATTATTATGGTTACACATAGCGAACACGATGCCAGGTTCAGTCACCGGATCATCCGCATGCTCGATGGACAAACTGTTACTGAAAATATACTTGTATGAGCTCAAAAGGGAAATGCCGGTTAGGTTGCCATCGAAAAATAAATTCAATTAAAACCGAAAGAGCCAAAAACCAAAAGCTATGAAATCCTCATCCATATTAATGTCAAGTTTTGGCGCTCTGCTGATACTTATTTCAATTAGTGAAAATGCACTGAAAATCACTGATAACTTATCGAAACCAGAACAAACTGTAGCCAAAGTACAGCCGCTGGCGGCGATAAACGAAACATCAACATCTGCAGTTCCAGTTCCGAAAACTACACAAGATTTCAGTTACCTGAAATTCAATGTTTCTGATTTTATCGAAACTGAAATTGGGGTTTTGCCGGAAGATTCAAATTTCGACTATCTGAAATTTGATGTTAATAATTATATCACAAACCCTTACGGGGAGGATGAACTTCCTTCTACCGACCTTGATTACCTGAAATTCAACGTACAGAAATATGTGCAGAACAATTTAAGAGGTGAGATCAACGAACTTCCTGAAGAATAAAATCCATAAGCCACCTCGGGTTTAATCCCGCAAAAAGTTAAAAGTGTCATGTTCAGAAATTATTTGAAAACAACCTTCCGTACCCTTTGGAAAAACAAAGGGTACAGTTTCCTGAATATCGGTGGACTAGCCGTGGGTATTGCATGTGCCGGTTTAATATTGTTATGGGTTGAGGATGAACTCATGTTTAATCATTATTTCAGTAACCGCGATAACCTGTACAAAATCAAGGATAGCCAAACCTATGATGGTCAGACTTTTACTTTTGATGCCACACCGGGACCGCTGGCAAAAGCAATGAAAGCCGAAATACCGGGTATAAAAAATACTGCCCGAACCACATGGGGCGAGAGCATGCTTTTTACTCTGAATAACAAAATCATTTACGAACAGGGATTATATGTTGATGCACCCTTTCTCAACATGTTTCAACTTGAGTTTGTTAAAGGCAATGCCCGTGATGCCTTTGCCCAGCTTCATTCGCTGGTAATAACCGAAACCATGGCCAACAAGTTTTTCGGTTCGGCCGATGTGATTGGTAAAAGCCTGAAGGTTGACAACATGCAGGATTATATAATTTCAGGTGTAATCAAGGATCTGCCACAGAATGTTTCATTCCGGTTCAATTGGCTGGCATCGTTCAGTGTATATGAAGAAAAAAATTCATGGTTGGTGCACTGGGGAAATAACAGTATAGCAACTTATGTTGAAACAGAGCCAAATGCCGATGCCCAGGCTATAAATGCCAAACTTTTCAATTTTGTCGAAAACAAATCCGAAGGGGCCACAGCCAAAATGTCAATCTACCCCATGAACAGGTGGCGTATGTATGATAGTTTCGAAAATGGAAAAGAAGTTCCCGGACGCATCAAATTCGTAAACCTCTTCAGCCTTATTGCCTGGATCATTTTGATCATTGCCTGCATCAATTTTATGAACCTTTCCACTGCCCGCAGTGAGCAGCGTGCACGCGAAGTAGGAGTGCGCAAAGTGATGGGTGCAGGAAAAGGGAAACTGATCAGGCAGTTTATGGGTGAATCCGTATTCATGTCGTTCATTTCGGCAGTGCTGGCTGTAGTCATTATTTACCTTGCACTGCCTGTTTTTAATGGTATTGTTGAGAAAAAATTATCAGCAGGTATACTACTACCTGCACATTTTCTGGCAATTATTCTTTTAGCACTGTTTTGCGGTTTGATAGCCGGAAGTTATCCGGCTTTTTATTTATCATCATTCAATCCGGTTAATATTCTGAAAGGTATAAAGCTAAAGAAAGTCAGCAGTGCCGTATACATTCGCAAAGGTTTGGTAGTATTGCAGTTCTCGGTTTCGGTAATTCTCATCATCAGCACATTAATTATTTACAAACAAATAGTACATGTTAAAAACCGCGATCTTGGTTACAACAAACACAACCTCATTTATTCCGATCTGCAGGGCAAAATGCGTCAACATTTTGTTGCAATTCAAAACGACCTGAAGGCTACCGGGTTTGTTGAAAATGCATGTCTTAGCAAGAGTAATGTATTACAATTCGGCAGTAATACCAGTGATTTTTTCTGGGAAGGAAAAGATCCTGAAAAACAAGTACTCATATCGTTCGAAAATACAAGTCCTGAATACATTTCAACCATGGGAATGAAGCTGGTGGCAGGCCGCGATTTTAATCCCGATATGAAAGCTGACAGCGGAAACATACTCATTAATGAGGCTATGTCAAAGATTATGAAGAAAAAAGATGTTGTGGGAAGCATAGTATCAAGTAACGACTCGAAACATACTGTTGTAGGTGTTATTCGCGATTTTGTATACAACGATATGTACTCACAGGCTACTCCATTAATCCTGTTTCCTGATACATCAGGAACATTTACACTTTCCATGCGCATAAAAGCCGGTGCCGACCTAACACAAGCCATTCCGGCAATTGAAAAAGTATTTAAAACCAATAACCCAGGCTACCCTTTCGAATACCGGTTTTTGGATGCGCAATTCGACAAAATATTTAAAACCGAAGCCCTTATCGGAAAACTGGCAGGCATTTTCTCCATACTGGCCATTTTTATTTCATGCCTTGGATTATTCGGTTTGGCAGCCTATACTGCCGAACGCAGAACTAAGGAAATAGGAGTCCGTAAAGTCCTGGGGGCCAGCACACAAAACCTGGCAGCATTGCTTTCAAGAGATTTCCTCCTGCTGGTAGCTATTTCGTGCCTTATTGCTTTCCCGCTGGCCTGGTGGATCATGAGAGTCTGGTTGCAGAGTTTTGCTTATCGCATTGAGATTAACTGGATAGTTTTTGCTGTTTCGGGCTTGCTAGCCATGTTTATTTCTTTACTAACAGTCAGTTTCCAGGCAATAAAAGCAGCCATCGCTAACCCGGTTAAGAGTTTGCGAACGGAGTGAAACAAAAGAGTTTACGAACTGAATAACAAGTGAGTTATGGTAAAGAATTATTTCAAAATAGCATGGAGAAACCTGGTGAAGAATAAAGTTTTTTCTTTCATCAATATCCTGGGATTAACCATTGGCATTACTAGTTGTATGCTTATCACCTTGTACATTTTAAATGAGATAAGTTACGACCGGTATCAGGCGAATGGAAAAGATATCTACCAGGTTGGAACCATATTCATACAACAGGGAAAAGAATTTAAATTACCAAACACACCTGCACCCATGGCCCAGGCTATGCAGATGGACTTTCCCGAAATTCAGTTAACAACACGTTTGATGGGATTATTCGCTGAGGATAAAACCCTGATGCAATACAAAGATAAAAACGGGGAATTAAAATCATTTTACGAAACAAAAGGCTACATGGCCGATTCTACATTCTTCAGGATGTTTACCTACAAATTAATTGAAGGCAATCCGGTTACTGCACTCAATAACCCGAATTCGATAGTGCTTTCGGAAGAAATTGCCCACAAGATATTTGGCAGCCAGCCGGCACTTAATAAGGTAATTCACATCAGCAGCAGTACAAACGGCGATTATGATTTTATGGTGACCGGGGTTTTTAAACCTAACGAAAAGCCATCACATATCGACAGCAGGTTTTTCCTTTCGATGAGAGGCGGAGCCATGGAACGATACATGGTACGGAACGGAAGCAGTTTCGCGACCAATAATATGTATTTTACTTACCTGCTTTTAAAACCGGGCAGTGATACCAAAAATCTACTGACCAGGTTCCCGGCTTTTATTGATAAATATGCTGGTAAAGATCTGAAGGCCATGGGTTTTAGCAAAAAACAGTTTTTAATAGCGTTACACGATATTCACCTGCGCTCGGGAATGGATAACAATGTATCGCCATCAGGCAGTATGACTTATTTGTATATACTCGGCTCAATTGCACTGTTTATATTGCTTATCGCCTGCATTAATTTCATGAACCTTTCAACGGCGCGTTCGACCAAACGCAGTGCCGAAGTAGGCATCCGGAAAGTGTTGGGGGCAGAGAAAAGTGAATTGGTTGGTCAGTTCCTTGGAGAGTCTGTATTCATGAGCCTGATTGCATTTGTTTTTGCTTTTGCAATAACGGGACTTTTGCTGCCTGCTTTTAGCCAGTTGTCCGGTAAAAATTTATTCCTGACTTTCCCGGGAGACATGCTGATTATAATTTCTTTCTTGTTTCTTTCCGTACTAACAGGCCTGCTTTCCGGCAGCTATCCCGCATTCTATCTGTCTTCTTTCAAACCTATTAAAGTACTGAAGGGGAAATTTTCAAATTCACTGGCAGCTGTTTCGCTACGAAAAGGGTTGGTAGTATTTCAATTTGTGATTTCTGTTGTACTGATTATTGCTTCGGTAGTTATTTCGAAACAGATGAACTATCTGCGATCGGCAGACCTTGGTTTTGATAAAGAAAGGCAGATAGTTATTCCTTTAAGAAGTGGAACTGCAAAAAATATTTTTAGTTCTTTTAAAAATGAATTAACAACACAATCGCGGATACTAAGCGTAGGTGGATCGTTGTATAATCCAGGTCGTTTCAACCCTTCGGATAATTTGTTGTACAAGGAAGGCCAGTCGATGAATGATGCAAAACGTACCAGGACGAATCAGGTAGATGCCAATTATTTGAAAACATTAAATATGAAACCTGTTGCCGGACGATTATTTTCGGAAGAATTCCCCGGCGACACAAACTACCGGATTATCCTAAATGAGAGTGCCGTTAAAGAAATAGGTTTCAGTAGCCCGCAGGATGCCGTCAACAAAAAAGTATATATTGATTATCAGGGCACTCAATACGGATGGGAAATTATTGGTGTGGTTAAGGATTTTCATTTTGAGGATCTTCACCTGCCTATAACTCCGTACAGTTACCAGCTGAACAGTACTAACAACCAGTTTAACTATATCCTGGTTCATGCAAAGCCCGGCGATTTAAGCACTCTATTAACTTCAATTGAAAAGAGCTGGCATAAACTGAATCCCGGCGAGCCCTTCGAATACAGTTTCCTGGATGATGATTTCCAGAAAAACTACCTGGCCGAAAACCGGCTTTCATCTATTGTTTCATACTTTACCTTGATTGCGATTATTATTTGCTGCCTGGGATTGTTCGGACTGGCAACTTTCAGTGCTGAGCAGCGGATAAAAGAAATCGGCGTACGTAAAGCTCTGGGAGCCAGCGTTGCCGGTATTGTTGCGCTTTTATCGAAGGACTTTTTAAAACTGGTATTAGTCGCCATTGTGATTGCTACACCGCTTTCGTGGTACGCTATGCATAAATGGCTTCAGGATTTTGCCTACCGTATTGATATCAGTTGGTGGATATTCCTTGTTGCAGGGATTATAGCTTTACTGATTGCGTTTATCACTATCAGCTTCCAGGCCATAAAAACAGCTAATTCCAATCCGGTAAAGTCATTGCGAACGGAGTGAAGCAAAAGAGTTTACGAATAGAATATAAATCCAGGAAAAGGCCGGTACATCAAGTCCTTTCTCAATTAATTATATAAAATACAAACTCACAGATGCTTAAGAATTATTTGAAAACGCTTTGGCGTAACATACTTAAAAACAAACTGCACTCGGCTATCAATATTATTGGTATGGCGGTTGCTTTTACCTGCAGCATTCTGTTGATTACCATGGTATACAACGAATTTTCCTACGATAGTTTTCACGAAAATAACGAAAAGATTTTTGAGGTGTACTCTTTCTCCAATTCACCTCAAGGGCTCGAAGTAGGCAGCTCTATGGGTTATCCGGTGGCCGGCACTCTGAAGTCGGAAGGAATTGGTATTGAAAAAGCTACCAGGATAAAAAACCGTGGCAGGGAAGTACGGTATAAGGATAAAGAACTGGAGCAATCGATACAACTGATTGACGACGATTTTTTCAGCATGTTTTCATTTAGCATAATCAAAGGTACCAAACAACATCCACTGGCTGATGTGGGAAATGTTGTGCTGAGCAAAAAAACGGCGGGAAACCTTTTTGGTACTGAAGATCCTATCGGAAAACCTATTGAAATTAAAATTGGTGGGAAATGGAAAACTTTGGTTGTTTCGGCAGTATTGGAGGATGCTCCACAAAATTCATCATTCAAATATTCCGTGTTAGCGCGTACTGAGTTAGATCCGGATTATGCTTACGGTAAAGACATCTGGACTTTCCAGCATCACAGTGTATTTGTTCAGTTAGGGGCTAATGCTTCGCAGCAAGCGGTTGAAAAACAATTGCGCAACTTTTCCAAAAAATACCGTACTTCAGACAATGAGTATCTGAAAAAGAAAGGATATCTGCCCGATATATACGGGGATTATACAGGCCTCAAACTATTGTCTCTCAAGGAAATGCATTTTAATGTGGATCTGAACCAAGGTAATACGGTGAGCAAATCATTCCTCTACATTCTTTTGCTGATAGCATCAGTGATTATATTGATAGCTTGTTTCAATTTTGTAAACCTTAACCTGGGGTTATCGTTTACGCGAACCAAAGAAATAGGAATACGTAAATGCCTGGGAGCCGGCAAACGACAAGTTTGGTTGCAGGTTTGGGGCGAAAGTCTGCTTACAGTATTCGCATCTATGATCATAGGCATTATTGCGACAATATTTTTAATGAAAGGCTTCAATAAGTTTATGGAAGCAAGGTTTGATCCTGCCTTGCTTTACCAACCCATCATCATCGTATCACTTCTGCTGATCCTGCTTTTTGTTTCATTTATTGCGTCGGGATATCCGTCATTTATAATGGGACGATTGAAAACAGTTGAAATTCTCAAGGGTAAAATTTCGATTAAAAAGCCGGGGTTTTTCCGCAACGCACTCATTGTAATACAGTTTGTAATTGCCATTGTATTGATGTGTACAACCATTATTATTTACCAGCAGTTCAGGCATTTGCGGAGTGCACCCATGGGTTATAACACATCAGCACTTATCAGCGTACCTGTAAAGCAAGATGATAAGGGCAAAGCAATTGTCAGCAAAATGCGCACTTTGCTCACCTCGCAATCTGCGATAGTGAGTGTTTCGGGATCAACGGTAAATTTTGGCCTGGGTCAGGATGGCAGCAGCAGCAGGATGAGTCATGGTTTCGATTACAAGGGCAGATCCGTTTCAACTGATTTTTTGGAGGCTGATTACGACATTCTGAAGACGCTTGATATACCGTTGAAAGCAGGCAGGGATTTTTCAACCGCCTATGTCGCGGATACCATAAATACTGTAATCGTAACCGAAAGCATGGCTAAGCAACTTGGTGAAAAAGATGTGATTGGAGCCACTTTTTATGCTGACAGCAGCAAGCCACAATGGACTGTGGTTGGAGTAATTCCCGATTTTCATTTGTATTCCATGTACCAGGAAAGTTCGCCCTTAACCATCGCCATGAATAACAATCCGACAATCAGCTACATTTTGATACGTGTAAATACCCAAAATCCCGCGGCTACAATGGATCTGATTAAAAAAACGTATGCAGTTGTTGCGCCGGGTGTCGAATTCAAAGGCTCATTTGTAGATGAAAATATTGAGCGCTGGTATAAAAATGAAAGCAGGCTTTCGCAAATGTTCTCCGTTGCTTCATTGGTCGCTATTATACTCTCCTGCATGGGTTTATTTGGCATGGCATCAATAATTATCAGGCAGCGTGTTAAGGAAATAGGTGTCCGGAAAGTATTGGGTGCTTCGGTAAGCGGGATAGCTGCTTTAGTTACAAAAGAGTTTGTGTGGCCGGTATTAATCGCGCTGCTGATTGCTACTCCAATTGCATGGTGGGCAATGGGAACATGGCTCCAGGATTTTGTGTACCGTATAAATATTGAATGGTGGGTTTTTGTCCTGGCAGGCGGATTATCCATATTGATTGCGATCCTGACAGTTAGTTATCAGGCCGTAAAAGCAGCCGTAGCAAATCCTGTTAAGTCCTTGCGAACGGAGTAAAGTAAAATAGTTTGCGAACTGAATAAACAAGCTTTATGATAAAGAATTATTTCAAAATTGCCTGGCGCAATTTATCGAGACACCGGATATTCGCAATCATCAATATTGCAGGTTTGGGCATTGGATTGGCTTGTACCATGCTTATTATGTTGTATGTGAAAGATGAAGTGAGCTACGATAATTTTCACGAAAAAGGTTATAAAATCTATCGCATTGTCACACAAACAAAATACGATGGTGTTGAACACAAAGACAGCAATACAGGATTTTTGCAGGGTCCCAGGTTTGCTAAAAATGTACCGGGCATACAATCTTTTGTGCGTGTTCAAAGCGGTGCTGAAGACATAAAAAAAGGTTCCGAAATTCAGTCGCAGGATTTGTTGTATGTTGACTCTTCATTCTTTTCGGTGTTTACATTTCCTTTACTGAGTGGCAATGCTGCAACGTGTTTAACCGAACCTCATTCAATTGTTTTATCCGAAGATGCGGCAAAAACACATTTTGGGAACACTTATGCAGTAGGTAAATTAGTTATGATAAAGGAAGACAATAAATTTGTGCCTTTCAAGGTAACCGCTGTTGCCAAAAGATGCCCGCAGAATTCATCAATAAAATTTGATGTATTGCTGCCATTTAAAGAATCTGTGGCAGATGCGCAGAACAATGATAACTGGTTTAACTTTTTCCTGAATACTTTCGTGGTATTAAGTCCCGGAGCCAATATTCAAACTGTTGAAAAGCAAATGCATAATTTTTATGTGGAGGATGCCGGGGCTACATTTAAACAAATGATTGCAAAATATGGTGGCGGCCCGGACGCAAGTATGGGGTCCTATCATCTTCAATCCTATACTGACATGCATATGAATACCGAACTGCCTGCTCAAAACGGTTTAGTAAATGCCAGTAACCCGATATATTCGTACATACTTTCAGGAATTGCGCTGTTTGTATTGCTGATTGCCTGCATCAATTTTGTAAACTTAACAGTTGCGCGTTCAGTAAAAAGAGCCAAGGAAATTGGTATCCGTAAAGTGGTTGGCAGCGACAGAAAACAATTAATATTTCAGTTTTTAGGCGAATCGTTTTTGCTCTGCTTTATTGCTTTTACCCTGGCTTTGCTGATTGTACAATTAATATTGCCTGTTTTTAATAATCTGGCTAACAAAGCGCTTGCTCTTTCGTATCTGTTTGATGTAAAGTTAATTGCCATCTATTTATTGCTATTCCTGCTCACAGGATTACTTGCCGGTTTTTATCCTGCTTTGGTTTTATCGGGTTATAAACCTGTTGAAACGTTGTACAGCCGGTTCAATCTTACCGGGAAAAACTACCTGCAAAAATCGCTGGTCGTACTGCAGTTTGCTTTGGCATCGTTCCTGATCATCGGCACCTTTACAATCTATAAGCAATTCAATTTTCTGACTAAGACTTATCTGGGCTATGACGACAGTAACATTGTTGTTGTAAATGCAAGCGGTAGCCATAGCGATGTCGCGGTTTTTAAAGCTGAATTATTAAAAAATCCGAATATTGTTGAAGTTGCTCCCAAGAATGGCGGGCAATGGCGTACCAGCGCAAAAATCAGTAACGATTCTTCCATTCTTTTCAGCTACGAAACGATTGATGAATCTTTTCTGCCTACGTTTAAAATTCCCTTGGTAAAAGGCAGGAATTTCTCAAAAGCCTTTCCGTCGGATTCTACTAATTCAATACTGGTAAACGAAGCCTTTGTGAAAAAAGCCGGTTGGAAAAATCCTATTGGTGAAACCGTTAATTTCTTTTATAACGATAACGAAATTTACCAGGTTGTAGGTGTTGTAAAAGATCATCATTACCTGGCATTAAATCAGGAAATAGGTCCGCAGTTGTTTACCATGAAGAATACAAACTGGTATGGAATTGTGAATATAAAAATTAAGCCTGGCTCCGAAACCGAAAGTCTGAAATTTATACAAAAAACCTTCAAACAGCATTTCCCATTAAGTCCATACTCCTACATATTTAAGGATAATCAGCGTATCAACGATTACGAATCCGAATCCAATTGGAAACAAATCATTTTCTTCGGCGCTGTTTTAACCATCTTTATTTCCTGCATCGGTCTTTTCGGATTATCTGTTCTCTCAGCAGAGAAACGAACTAAAGAGATCGGCATTCGAAAAGTATTGGGAGCCTCAATTAACAATGTTGTAACTACCCTTTCGATAGATTTCTTAAAACTGGTTTGTATTGCACTGGTAATTGCTGTTCCGCTTGCCTGGCTGGCAGCAAACAAATGGTTGCAGAACTACCCGTATCGCATTACTTTGGATTGGTGGATTTTCGCCCTGGCGGGTATACTGGTCATTCTGATAGCAATTGCTACCGTTAGTTTCCAGGCGTTGAAAGCAGCAATGGCCAATCCTGTAAAGAGTTTACGAACCGAATAATTATTCAGCCATGATAAAAAATGTATTGCTTATAGCACTCCGTAATTTCAAAAAGGACAAGTGGTACAGCTTGTTGAATGTACTTGGACTTACCATCGGCATAACCTTCAGCCTTTTCCTGATCTTTTATGTGACTGATGAATTGAATTATGATCGCTACCACGATAAAGCGGATCGCATTTACAGGATAGTTTCCTACATACAGGAACGCGATAAAAACACAAACTGGACTGCTACGCAGCTTCCACTTGCTTCAACCCTAAAGAAAGATTTTCCCGAAGTGGAAGAATCAGGAAGGTTCCTTAACAGGGAAAGAACCTTGTTTAAAAATGGTGAAAAGAGCTTTTATGAAACCAAGGTTTATTACGCTGACAGCACCATATTTAATATTTTCAGTTACAAATTTGTGGAAGGGAATCCTACTCATGCCCTGAATGAACCCAACAGCATTGTAATCTCAAAAACACTGGCCGAAAAATACTTCGGAAAAAACACCCCGGCTGTGGGCAAATCACTAAAAACCGTATATGATCTGTTTAAAGTAACAGCTGTAATTGAAGATGTTCCTTCAAATTCACACTTGCGGTTTGATATGCTTATTTCCTTGTCAACAATATTAAGAGGTGACCAAAACAACCCAAATAGCTGGGGAGGGTTTAATAACTTTACTTATGTGCTCCTGAAGCCAGGTGTAAATGCCGATGCATTCAACAAAAAACTATTGCCGATGTACGACAAATACATGAAGGCAATTTTTGAGCAATACAAAGTAAAGGTCAGGTACGAAGCACAGCCCATCACTTCCATTCACCTGCATTCGGACCTGGAAGGCGAGCCTGAAGAACTGGGGAGTATGTCGTACATCTGGATTTTCTCAGCCGTTGCTTTCTTTATGATGCTGATTGCCTGCATCAATTATATGAATCTTACTACGGCAAGGTCGGCACGAAGGGCTAAGGAAATAGGAATCCGCAAGGTTACTGGTTCGTCAAAGAAGCAATTGGTATTACAATTTCTGGGCGAATCGTTGGTTACAGCATTTGTTGCTGTGTTGATAAGTGCTTTTCTGGTATTACTTTTATTGCCGTATTTTAATTCCATCTCAGGGAAATCATTTACCCTGCATACTTTGATGCAGCCGTTTAACACCTTGCTTCTGTTGAGTATCGGATTATTTACCGGTTTGGTAGGCGGTAGCTATCCTGCGTTTTATCTTTCGGGATTTAAGCCCGTAAGTATTCTGAAAGGCGCACTTTCGTCAGCCTCGGGCAATGTAAACCTGCGCCGGATCCTGGTGGTACTGCAGTTTACCATTTCCATGATCATGCTGATCTGTACCTGGGTAGTTTATTCGCAACTTTCGTACTTGCAAAAGATTGACCTTGGCTTCAATAAGGAACAGGTAATGACAGTAACGGTGAATACCGGTGAAGACGAGCGCCATAAGATTTATGCCATGAACAATGAATTCCGTACCATGCCTGGTATTAAGAATGTTGGGACAGGTAGCGCGTATCCCGGAAGCGGAAATACCAACCTTAACCTTTTTACGGTTCAAACCAACAATGGTTTCGTTGACAAAGGGATAGAAACCTACCAGGTTGATGAAAATTTCATGGGTTCGCTAGGTATTAAAATTGTAAAAGGCCGTAATTTTTCGACCCTCGCCGATACTTTGCACAGTATTGTTGTGAATGAGGCTATGGTAAAGCATTTCGGATGGGACGAACCACTTGGGAAACGCGTGAAATTCCCCGGCGACACTTCCGGCAATTACGTGGAAGTGGTGGGCGTGATGAAGGATTTCAACCAGAAATCATTGTACAACCCGATTGCTCCGCTGCTGTTATTTTATTCGCCCAATAACAATATTATTCAGTTAAAGATGAATCCGGGCAATGTAAAATCCACCATTGCTCAGGTCGAAACTGTATGGAAAAAGTATTTCCCGCAGCTCCCGTTTGAGTATAAATTCCTCGACGAAGATTTTAATTCGCAGTACGTTGCCGACCAGAAGCGCGGGAAAATATTTGCAGCTTTTTCTATTCTCACCATCTTTATTACATGCCTTGGTTTGCTTGGGCTGACTGCGTTTACAACTCAGCAAAAACAAAAAGAAATCAGCATCCGCAGGGTGCTTGGTGCCAGTACCATGGAGATGGTTATACTCATAACTAAAAATTACCTGTGGCTGGCTTTAATAGCTTCTTTTATCGCATTTCCTGTGGCATATTACTTTATGCATAACTGGCTGAAGGTATTTCCGTACAACGATGGGTTGTCGTTAATTCCGTTTATCGTTTCAGCCTTTGTAATCGTAGTTACAGCAACAATTACGGCAACATATCATTCAGCGAAAGCAGCATTGACAAAACCGGCTGTAGTTTTAAAAACTGAATAACAATAATCATGATAGAACTAAAACATATAACCAAATGGGTGAATTCGGGCGGAAATCGCATTTTTCTGCTTCGCGATATCAACCTCACTGTTAACGAAGGTGAATTTATCAGCATCATGGGACCTTCCGGTTCCGGGAAATCAACCTTGCTGAATGTAATAGGAATGCTGGACGAATTCAACGAAGGCGAATACAATTTTATCGGTCAGCCGGTTCATGAATTAAAGGAAAAACACAGGTCGCAATTGTATAAAAGCCATATCGGATTTGTGTTCCAGGCATATCACCTGATTGACGAACTTACCGTTTACGAAAACATCGAAACTCCTTTGCTTTACCAAAACATTAAATCATCTGAACGACAGGCTATTGTGGCTGATATCCTTGACAGGTTTAATATAGTAGGCAAGAAAGATCTTTTCCCGACCCAGTTATCTGGCGGACAACAGCAACTGGTTGGTGTTGCCCGCGCTTTAGTCGCAAAACCCAAACTGATACTGGCCGATGAACCTACCGGAAACCTCAACAGTAAACAGGGGGAGGAAATCATGGAACTGTTTAAAAAGTTAAACACCGAAGATGGTGTAACCATTATCCAGGCGACCCATTCCGAACGAAACGCTGCTTATGGTTCCAAAATCATCAATTTGCTGGATGGGAGGATTGAGAAATAAATGATTCGAATACCAGGAATGACTAAAAATGGTTCTCTTTTTAATGTACCCACCCCAGCCCTCCCTTGCTTCGACTCCGCTCAGCATGACAGGGAGGGAGTTGGATCGTGCAAATTTAACAGATTGTTGCTCTTTTTTGTTAAAATCTGCCTCCCCTGAAATCAGGGGAGGTGCCGACAGGCGGAGGGGTAAAATTTGTAAAAAAAACAACCTTTTTACCAATGTTTACGGGTACTCCAATAATAAACCACTTAAACAATCTTGAACACCTTTTTATCATGAAAAAAATAGTCCCACTACTCTTGATTCTGCTTGTATTTGCAGCCTCAACAAAAACAAATGCCCAGAATTCTCCATCCGCCGATTATACTTTCACCCTGCAGCAATGCGTCGAAACCGCATTTAAAAATAACACGGATGTAAAACAGGCTGAGCTTCTGGCAGAATCGGCTCGTATAAATTACAACCAGTCCAAAACCAACCTGCTTCCCGACCTCAACGCCGGAATTTCACATTCCTCCTACAACGGACGAAGCATAAATCCATATACCAATTCGTATATCAACGAACAGAATAACGCTGCTTCGTACTCACTCCAAAGCAGTGTTGTATTGTGGAACGGCTGCAGTCTGCACAATTATATGAAGCAAAATGAACTGAATTATGAAGCCGGAAAAATGGATGCGCAAAATGCAAAAGATAAAATTACGATCAGCATAATTCTGAATTATCTATATGTCCTCAGCACCCAGGAACAGCTGAATATCGCACTGGCACAAGTTGAAGCAACCCATCAGAAAGTGGATCTCCTGGCAATCAAAAACGATCAGGGAGCCATTACTCCGGCTGATTTGTATGATATGAAAGGCCAGCTGGCTAATGATGAATTATCGGTAGTGAGTACCAAAAACAGCCTCGAAAGTGCAAAGTTAACGTTGGCACAACTGATGAATATTCCTTATTCGGAAAACATGATGCTCACTCCCATCAGCGACAGTACAATACTGCCATACAGTGCATCCATCAGCGAGGTGTACGAAAATGCGTTGCAACACCTTGCTCTGGTTAAATCCGCTGATCTGAAAGTGGCCGGTGCTGCCAAAAACATCAAGGCGATTAAAGGTCAAATGATGCCGACTCTTTATCTTTCCGGTGGCATATATACCAACTATTCGAGTACGGCCAATACGCAGGAACTTGTAAGTACAACAGATGTTCAAACTTCTGATTATGTAATGATGAACAACACTAAAAATCAGGTGTACTCTCCGCAATCAACCTATAATTCAATTCCGATTTCGTACGGCAACCAGTTGAATAACAACTTCAATTCCGCTGTAAATTTAGGATTGCAGATTCCGTTGCTGAATGGTTTGCAGGTCAGGAATAAAATAAAACAGGCTAAAGTAGCTGAAAAGCAATTGAGTGTTGAGGCGCAGAATACCCGTGATCAGTTGCGCAAAGCTATAGAACTTGATTTTGTTAATATGAATTCCGATTATTCATCCTATAAAATATTGTTGAAACAGGTGGATGACTTTGAGCAATCGTTTCGTGCTGCTGAAGTCCGTTTTGAACAGGGCGCAATTTCAACTGTTGATTTTGTAATAGCAAAAAACAATTTCGACAGGGTGCTGATAAATTTAGTCTCAATCAAATACAATTATATTCTCCGAACCAAGCTGCTTGATTTTTACCAGGATAAGGCGTTGTGGTAAACCGGGAAATAGGTTTGTTAACTAATGAAATTCCATTTGCCAGATTAGTTCAATTAGAAAACGACTCTTATGGCTACCTATTATTTAGATGTGCTGGGCAATCGCGGGTTTTCTGACAAGCTCATATGCCCAGACACTTATGGAAAAAGATGTACCTGTTCCTATTACCAATTGGCAAGAATCAATTTTTATTTTTCCATATAAAATCCTTCTGATTTTCATCAATCAGAAGGACTTTTTTATTGAGCCTTTTTCAATACCAGGATCGTTTGTTCCGCGCTATTTGTAGTGAAATATTTCAGTTACACTGCGTTGAGAGTATGGTCAACAGGCAAAGGTTTTCTAATCAAATTCCTATCGCTATTGTTACTATACTTCAGATATGTCGTTTTCAAGATAAACCATTCAGGTTGATGCGGTTCTACTTAAGTTGAGAATATACTCTCAGAGCCGCTGCTTCAGCGAAATCATTGATCTTTCGTTTCACCTCAGCCCGGGGTAATAAGGATGCTTCATCAGGTGTAGCATTGGAATCCTTTGAGGTCAGGGGCTTCTTGGCAAAGATACCCAGCACCTGAATCAATCTGTCAACATCCGCTTCGTCGTTTTCCAATCCCAGGCTCATCCTTACGAGTCCTGGTAACTTAATCTTTGGAAACAAAGTCAACATCAAACGCTGAAATCGTTCAAGAAATGGACTAACATTGAGAAGATGCTTTATTATAAGATGAGCGCAGTGGCAACCGTACCGCACACCAATTCCGCTTCGCAGGGCTAATTCTTTTGCTACCCGGTCGGGCATCATGCCTTTCAAACTGAATACGATTACGCCGATTTTATGCGTAAACCCTGACGATTCCGGATTTTTTACACCATATATTGTGATACCATTTATTTGCGCCAATCCTTTTAATGCCCGTTCAGTTAAAACCTTTTCTTCCTCCCTAACCACGTCCATACCAATCCTTTGCAACAGCACAAGTGCCTTACCCAAAGCTGCAATTCCCCCTGCATTTTCTTCGCCCGACGATTTAATCAACTCCAGTTCAGCGGTGTTGAAATTTAGCAAGCCCTTTCTATATACCAGCACTCCACAGCCGAATGGCGCATATACCTTATGAGCTGAGAAAGCGAGATAGTCAATTCCGCAATCCTCAATATCTATCTTACAATGAGCAGCTAACTGTGCCGCATCCACCAGCAGTCGCGCCCCATAGCTATGAACAATCCTGCTTATCTCCGCTATATTGTTGCATATGCCGAGTACATTCGAAGCACCACTTATGGCTACAAGTTTTATTCGCTTCTTTCCGAATTGATTCTTCTTGTTGTATTCGTTGAGGTGTGTTTCCAGTTCGCTTAAATTAAAAAATCCTTCAGTGTCTATCGGCAACCGTATCAGCGAATAGCCGGGTATCATGCGCCAAGGCAAATCGTTCGACGAGTGCTCGAGGAGTGTGTTGATTACTACCGGCTCGATGCCCTCTTCGGATTCACGACCCAGACTTTCATCTGTAAGGTTGATGGCTTCGGTAGTATTGGAGGCAAAGATTATATCATATGAAGTCAGTGATGCACCCAATGCTTCGGCGCAAATGGCCTTCACTTCATGAATGATCTCTTCCTTTACTTTTTCAGATTGACGCAATGTTCGACGAAAAGCATCCCATACCGGAGTAAATGTCCGGGTACTGGCACTGTTGTCCAGGTTTACAAAAGTTTTTATACCCTCCATTGTTGGAACCTGAACACCACTACCTATCAGGGTTTGCCTGAGTTCAGCCAACAGTTGCCGCCCTGAGTATTTCTCCAGTTCGTCATGGTACAATATTCCGGTGGCGCTGAGCTTTTCGCTGGCAGGATTCAGAAAAATGTCCTTACCTGATTTCTGTATCAGTTGTATTGCCCTCGCGAACGCAATAACGTTAATAATAGCTGGCGTGCCGGCCTCGAACCTGTCGGGTGCATCGGCCCATAGTACCCAATCTCTGGAAACAAGCTTGGTTGTTCCTCCTCCTGAGTGAAAAGGAACACCTTTGGGTAACGCTTTTTTGTCAACAGCTAATGCCACTACACCCAGCGACAGGCCGATTTCATAGCTCGACACATCCTGGTAACTTTTTGGTTCAAGCTGCGCTTTCAGGGTCGCCGCTCTTAATGGAGTGCAAAAGATGACTGTATATTTATGTTTGTTTAAACCCAGATAATCCAGGATAATGCCCCTTGCCTGCTCGTATAATTTCGTGGACACCATTGAGTTGTGCCCGCTACCCCGGTGAATATTCGAATACGTTTCCAGAGCCGCATGAACTGCCCGCTCCAGCTCTGCAAATGCTGCTGATGTTTCATTGTTCATGGTAATGCCTTTTACCTCCTCTTTTAACTGAAGAGCTTCATCCGACTTGTTTGTGATATTATTAAATGTTCCCATTGCCTGTTCGCAGTTTAAGACCAAAAATAACTAAAGGACAACTAACTACCGAAGGTCCATGTGGTTGCCATGTCAAATATACAAATCTTCTGAATATTGTTTCGCCCATCTCCATTAAAATGGCTGCAATTAATCGTAGGTTGAAATCAGGTAATAACACATCTGAAGTGATCAATTGTTGCACTAACTTTTAGTTTCGCCGACCAATCATTTAGCATTATTGGTGATGTAGTTTGTATGATAGCCCTGTAGCGACTTATTATCAATAATGCACGAGCCGGACTATTTGCTTCGCTCATGAGATCCCTGCATGCAGCAGGCAAGGCTTCGCTGAGTTACAAAATCCGCACCAGCAGGGGTTAAAAGGAAGATTTGATCGGTATTATACTGGCACGTATAACAAATGTTATTTCCTGCGCAGGAAAGTAAATTGGATATCGGGGTGATGGGAAAGTAAAAACGGGGCTGTTTTTGTTATGCTTTACAAAAGCGAACTAAGGGAAAAGGATTATGCTGGCTCGGATCACAAATCACAAGTGTTCGAAACCTAAGCTGAGCTGTAAAATGTTTTGATTATCTGAGGATTACCTCCGCATAATATCACAATTTCTTCGATAAGTAAGACTTCAAGTTGATTTGCTAATTTGATTTTGGGGATTTTATACCCTTTGTAATTATTAGCAGTCTTGAAAACCGTCAGCAAAATAGCTGCTATCATTGTCATATAAAGGACTACTCGTAT
>Ga0208789_1000838_pt1 | contig 22585 bp, 17 predicted proteins | sample Methanotroph_Enr_FD_187368 | JGI IMG/M metagenome (GOLD analysis project Ga0208789, IMG submission 187368) | Enriched soil microbial communities from Old Woman Creek wetland in Ohio, USA - Methanotroph_Enrichment_5 (SPAdes) (version 2) | ecosystem: Environmental > Terrestrial > Soil > Wetlands...
TACTCTTCTATGGATTCTGGGAGAATCAGTTTCATTAATACGTCAAACGAGTCGTTCATTGCAAAAATCTATTTTTCTGCAAAAATCAGAATTTTATCCGTTCTCCACAACTTTTGTCCCTGATCCACTAAAGATGAATTTAATTATGAATACATAAAACAAAAACCACTTGTTAGACAATGTCCGGCAAGTGGTTATGTTTTGTAATCGTACCCCGGGCCGGAATCGAACCGGCACATACTCACGTATATCGGTTTTTGAGACCGACGCGTCTACCAATTCCGCCACCGGGGCAAATTGGGAGTGCAAAGGTAATTATTTTTATTACTCTGCAAAATTGCTTATGGAATAAATAAAACCGTTTCCTTCACCAACCCCAGCACTAATCACTATGCACTATGCTCTAAAAAAGTGCACTATTTTATCATTTTCAGAAAGTTAACCTCCTTTTCGGTAAGAAAGCGCCAGCGGCCGCGGGGGAGATCTTTCTTGGTAAGTCCTGCAAACACCATCCGGTCAAGTTTTACCACTTCATAGCCTAAAGCTTCGAAAATGCGGCGTACAATCCTATTTCGGCCCGAATGCAATTCAACACCTATTTCTTTTTTACTCTTTCCGCCTTCGGCATAGGCAACTTCATCAACCAATGCAATTCCATCTTCCAATTCAACGCCATCACCAATTGCTAGTAAATCGGTTTTGGTAAGTGCCTTGTCGAGTTCAACATGGTAAACCTTACGAACCTTATGGCTTGGGTGCATCAGTTTGGTTGCAAGTTCACCATCGTTGGTAAAAAGTAAAAGCCCGCTGGTATTGCGATCGAGGCGGCCAACAGGGTATATGCGTTCTCTGCCTGCATCAGCAACCAGGGCCATAACCGTATTGCGGTCGAAAGGGTCGTCAGTGGTTGTAATATATCCTTTTGGTTTGTTAAGTAACACGTATACATGTTTCTCTCTGCGTATACTTTCGTTTCCGTACTGAACTTTATCAGTGGGTAATATTTTGGTTCCCAGTTCGGTAACAACTATGCCGTTTACCATTACAGCACCGGCTGTTATAAGTTCATCAGCTTCGCGACGCGAACATATTCCTGAGTTAGATAAGAATTTATTCAGGCGGATGCTTCCATCGGCGCTGGGAGGGCCTGGTCTGCTGCCCGGATAATCTTTTTTGGCAGGTTTGCGGTCGTAACTGCTTTTGCGATCACTTGACTTGTCGTAGGAGCGGCGGGCTGGCCTTTCGCTATCGCCACTTCTTTCGTATGGACGCCTGGCCGGTCTTTCACTGTCGCCGCTTTTATCAAACGAACGCCTGGCTGGTCTTTCGCCATCACCGCTTTTATCAAACGAACGTCTGGCCGGTCTTTCGCCTTCACCGCTTTTATCAAACGAACGTATGGCCGGTCTTTCGCCTTCGCCGCTTTTATCAAACGAACGTCTTGCTGGTCTTTCGCCTTCACCGCTTTTATCAAACGAACGTCTGGCCGGTCTTTCGCCTTCACTGCTTTTATCGAAGGAACGTCGGGCAGGCCTTTCTGAATCACTGCTTCTTTCATAAGGACGCCTTGCAGGTCTTTCACCGTCACCGCTTTTATCGAATGAACGCCTTGCAGGTCTTTCACCGTCACTGCTTTTATCGAAGGAACGTCGGGCAGGCCTTTCTGAATCACTGCTTCTTTCATAAGGACGCCTGGCTGGTCTTTCTCCTTCAGGACTTTTATCAAAAGAACGCCTGACAGGTCTTTCACTGTCACTGCTTTTATCGAAGAAACGTCTTACTGGTTTTTCGCCATCACCACTTTTGGAAAAGGAACGGGAAGGGCGATTTTCACTTCTTCCTGTATTGCCATATGAACGACGCGGACGGCTTTCACCATCACCGCTTTTTTCGGATGAACGGCGTGGACTCTCTTCTTTCCCTACACTCTTTTTGAAACTTTTATTATTACCTGAAGGTCTGCCACCTCCGGCAGTTGAACTTCTTTTAGGCCGGGGATCACTACTCTTCGGGGTTCCCTTACCCGGCCTGCTGTTGCGTTGCATAAAATTTTGATTTTTGCAAAGATATGTGTTTTTGCGCAATAAATGAAAAACCATCTCCTGGAGGCGAATGGAAACTCTTTATTATCTGCACTTTATCTGATTTTTGCATATAAATTCACTTTCAACCTAATGGATTCAGTATCACCTCAAAATTATCCTGGGATTAAAGCCGGAAATTCACTATATTTGTATTTACCACAAAAACAAAAAGGTTCTTTTTTTAAAAGGGAGGGTATATGAAGCATAAGATCGAACGCATCATCACGGTTGGGCAGTTTGCCTGGTCGAGAGCCTTACTTTTACAGGTCATATTGCAGGATAGTGGCATCGATTGCTTTATCGTTTCGAAGGAGAGTGTACTACCCCGGGGATATGTCGATATTCGTGTAAAAGAAAAAGATCTCGCAGTTGCCCTCAAAGTTATTGCAATTTCATCCGCACAAACCGGAAGTGCTAAAGAACCGGCTTTACGAAAGCTGAGTGTTGTGAGACGGATTCTGGTTCCGGTCGATTTTTCAGATTTTTCGTTCAATGCATGCCGGTTTGCTGTAAGCCTTGCTTCAAAGTATAAAGCGGAAGTGAAATTATTACACATTTTCTACAATCCGGCCATGGATGTTTCGCCTTATGCTGATCATTATTCGTACCAGATTAAGCTGGTTGAAAGCCTGCGCGAGATCGAAAAAAGCGCAAGGGAAAATATGATGAAACTGGAGTATAAACTCAAATCGTGGTGCATCAAAGAAGGCCTGTCACAAATCCGGATTTCGACAAAACTGATTAACGGGTTCAGTCCCGAGGAGATAGTGGGATACAGTAAAAAATATAAGCCGGCATTTCTGGTGATGGGAACTCGCGGACTGTCCCGTGATAACTATAAAGCTTTTGGCCGTATTGTGAGCAAAGTAATAGAGGTTTCAGAAATACCGGTTTTGGCACTTCCTTCAAGTGGTGTAAGGACAATAAATGAGGTTCGGTCAGTGCTTTATGCCACTGATTTTGATCCTTCGGATTATTCAGCACTTAACCGACTGATACAGATGCTGGCTCCTTTCAATATCAGGATTCACTGTGTACATATCTGTGTTGTTGAAAAAAAGCCGTGGGATGCAGTGAAACTCGATGAGCTGAAGGATCACCTTTCGTCGGAATACCAGGATGTTGACATCTGCTTCAGTAATATGATAAGTGAAAATATAATTTCCGGACTCGAAACCTATATCAGGGAAAATGACATTGATGCCCTGGCGGTAACCACACACCGGCGCAACCTCCTCGAGAAAATATTTATTCCCAGTATTTCGCAGAAGATATACCGCGAAACCGGAAAGCCATTGCTGGTATTCCATGCAAAGCAGTAAGGAGTAGTGACTAGCTTATTGTATTTACCTTTTTCGGGAGGTGCCTGAGGAAATAAATAAACGAATATTTTTCGCTTAACTTTCCTTCTTTCTGATTGTTGATAAATTACTACCTTCGCAGCCCGTGCTAAGTGTGAGCGCATAGAAGTTCTGTAATTCAACCATACAAAATTCACTCCTTTAGATTTATTTCATGAAAGCAAATCTCCTCCTTTCACTGTGTTTTCTTTTCTTTTCCGTTGTTTCCTTTTCGCAGGAACGCGAATATGAATTTGAAAAGGATACTGTAAAATTTACGCGCGATCAGCTCCCTGCAAAATATGAAGTTGATACCAGAATTGATAATATGGGATACTGGAAGAAGATGGCCGAAGCTGGCCTTGTTCCGGTTGCTCCTGATGCGCCAGCCCCACTTCCGATTATCAAAACAAGCAAAATTACAGCAAAGGGCATGGCTGCAGGCGACTCACCCGATGTTCCGGTAACAGCCACAACTTCTACCCAGAGTGAAAATTCAATTTTTGTTTCACCCGGTGATGCGGCAGAAGTACTTAACTCGAACAACTCCACTCCTCAGCCCAGCACAGGTTCAGTATATGGTGCCGACGCTCTGGCATCGGCTGACAGTGCATCCACATGGACGGGAACCGTGCAGGGACCTACCGGCAGTAACAGTGGTGACCCTACAACTGCAATCAACGACAACGGAAGGTGGTTTATAGGATATATCAACAGCGGCAGTGGTCAGAGTGTTGCTTTCAGTGATGATAAAGGAACCACCTGGACTGCAAAAGTGGTAGCAAATGCACCATCCGGGTTCAACAATATGCTTGATAAAAATCATATGTGGATTGACAACAGTCCTAATAGCCCATACAACGGAAACCTTTATGATGCATGGACTACCTTTGGCGGGAGCAACGATTCGCAAATTGGTGTTTCGCGCAGCATTGATGATGGTTTAACTTGGAACCCAACCGTACACGTTAGTTCCGCAGTTAATGCAGGAAGTCATAACCAGGGAGTAAATATTAAAACCGGTCCCAACGGTGAAGTATATGTTGCCTGGGCGATATACGACAACTGGCCTGCCGACGAAAATTCGCTGGCTATGGCCCGTTCAATGGACGGAGGAGCTACCTGGCTGCCTGCATCGCGTATTATTACCAACATCAAAGGAATACGTAATCATGCTGTTACTCAGAATATGCGCGTTAATTCATTCCCCAGCATGGCTGTTGATATCAGTGACGGCGAACGCAGCGGAACCATCTACGTGGTATGGACCAACGTCAACACTCCTGGAGTAAATACCGGTCAGGGTGTTGAAATTTACCTAATCAAATCGACTGATAAAGGTCTTACATGGTCAACACCTTTGAAAGTGAATACCGATCCGTTGGGTACAAATAAACAGCATTATCTGCCCTGGATCACCTGTGATCCATCAAACGGGAATATTGCAATCGTTTTTTATGATAACCGTAACGTTTCAACCACACAGGCCGAAGCATGGTGCGCAGTATCCGTTGACGGAGCTGAAACATTCACTGACTTCAGGGTAAGCGATGTTGCATTCACACCTACACCCGTGCCTAGTCTTGCTTCGGGATATATGGGCGATTACCTTGCCATTGCAGCACAGGATGGAATGGTTTATCCTTGCTGGACCGATACCCGTACAGGATATGCCATGACCTATGTTTCACCATTCTTCCTTGCCCCCGTAATGAATCAGGCTTATATTGCATACCAGGATCACAGCCTGAACGATTTTCAGGTTGGTAATGGTAACGGAACCCCCGACTATGGAGAAAATCTGCTTTTGTCACTTTCAGTAAAAAATATCGGAAGCAAACCTGATACCAATGTTATGGTAACAATAAGCTGTGAATCACCTTTGGTAACATTCAGTGACAGTACTGAATTTTACGGCAATTTTGAGATCGCAGAAATAAAGACAATTTCTGATGGTTTTGCTTTTCATATTTCCGATTCAATAGCCAACGGCACCGAACTGGTTTTCAATGTAAAGGCTGTAAATAACCTCGATAGTGTAAATTACAGTTATTTTACACTGAATGCCTTAGCTCCTGAGCTAACTATTCGCACGATTACTATCAACGATCCGGCAGGTAACAATAACCATGTTCTCGATCCGGGTGAAACTGCCGAAATAGTTATAAAATACAAGAACAACAGCCAGTTTGATGCCACTCACCCGGTTAGCAGATTGGTATGTGCCCAGTCGTTTGTAACTGTTTTAAACTCTCCGGTTAACCTTCAGGCTATAGCACCGGGAATGACTGACAGTGCTGTATTTCAGGTTACTGTAGCCAACGTTCCTTTTGGATCAGCAGCGCAGTTTACCAACACCATTGACTATGCTTTTCAGAGCTCACAAAAGTCATTTGTCGAAAGTATCGGACTTATTGTTGAAGACTGGGAAACCGGAACATTCAATAAATTCCCATGGTCGTTCAGTGGAAACAACAACTGGGAACTTGATAATACCACAATCTGGGAAGGAAGTTATTCCGCCCATACACGGCCGATTGCCAATAACCAGAATGTATCGCTTAATCTGAGTTATAATGTGATGTACGACGACAGTATTTCGTTTTACAGGAAAGTTTCTTCGGAGATGCTTCATGATGCGCTCAGTTTTTACATCGATAACCTCAAAGTTGGACAATGGTCAGGAAACCAGAACTGGAAACGTATGGTTTATCCGGTAACTGCCGGACCGCATACATTCCGCTGGGATTATACGAAAGATGGTGCAGGTTCAGGTGGTCAGGATGCAGCCTGGGTTGATTTCATTGTTTTCCCTCCCGAAACACGTACCATGGTTTATGCCGGTAACGATATGAATTCCTGCGAAAATCTTCCTGTTCAAATGAATGCTACTGCTACCAATTACACTTCATTGCTTTGGTCAACAACCGGATCAGGTATTTTCAGTGACAACTCCATACTGAATCCCGTTTATACGCCCAGCGAATCGGATGTAGCAGCCGGCAGCGTTACTTTGTCATTAAATGTTACAGGATTGTCGTACAAGGAATCCGCGCAAAGCAGCTTTGTGCTTACATTTAATCACACAGCTTCGGCTTTGGCAGGAGCGGATGCATCAGTGTGTGAAGGACTGGCCATTACTCTAAGCGAGCCGACGGCCACATTTTATTCAGCATTAAACTGGACTACTTCAGGTGACGGCAGTTTCAGTGATCCTGCTATACTGAATCCTCAGTATACTCCCGGCTCCGCTGATATTTCGTCAGGTTTGGCATTGCTCAGCCTGTCAGCTTTCACCGGAAATGCCTGCCCAACAGTTTACGATACCCTTCAGCTTACTATCAATGAAAAGCCACTTGCAACACTGAGCATTGCCTCTGAAATTTGTCGTGGCGACAGCACCTTGTTAAGCTATTCAATTACAGGAACAGCTCCATATACTGTTGTATTCGATAACGGACAAACACAGATTGTTCCTGCTTCGGTATGGCAACAGTGGGTAAGCCCTACTCTTAATACCAACTATACCATACAGAGCCTTACGGATGGTTTCGGATGCGCAGGCAGCGGATCAACTGTTGCCACCGTGGTGGTGAAACCTTCGCCGGTGGTGAATATGCCTTCGGATACACTGCTATGTGGCAGCCTGACATTGAATCTGAGTGCTGATGCCCAGGGTGCCGTTTCATACCTCTGGACACCAGGGAATTATACCACACCTACGATAAGTATCGATACCGCCGGGTTTGGACTTGCAACCCGCATCATAACACTGGCTGCAACAGGTGAAAACGGATGTGTGACTACGGCAAAAAGTACAGTTAGTTTCAAAAATTGTACCGGTATAGCCGAGATGGTTGGAAATATAATGTTTGCCATCTATCCAAATCCGAATAAGGGTCTGTTTGCTATAGAATTCAACAGCAAAAGCCAGGAAAAAATCAATCTGAAGGTGATAAATCCTGCCGGATCAGTTGTTTATACTTTGGATAACCTGTCGGTAAACACAACTCTGATTAAAGATTTTGACCTGCGGAGCCTGGCAGGCGGAACTTACCTACTTGTTCTCGAAAATAACAAGATCCAGATCACACGGCAACTTGTAATATCCAAATAGAGAAATTTTAAATAGAGAAAAATCCCTTCGAAAGAGGGGATTTTTTTTTGCTGTTGAAGCAAAACATATTCATTTTTCCGGTAGAATCAGGATGGTGAATTCAAAAACACGGGACTTAACTTATCTGCTTTTAGAATACCTTCCGGATTATTTTTAAATCTGCAGAATTTATATGAGGTATTTTATCAACTATGTGTTAATTTTGATATTTAATCCGATTACATATCTGGTAAACCAGGCGGGAGCATTACCTGCAGGTTTATGAAAGTAAATCAATTTATTGATAATGGATTTGCGGAGTTAGTACTGGCTTGTTTTTGATAACTGAAAAATCAGGAATTAATATTACCAAACCATGAAGAGCTGCATTTTATTCTTTCTGCTGGCGGCAGGATTAATTGGCTCCACGCTTGCTCAACACGTATCTTACAATTTTACAGCATCTTACAGTGATACACTTAAATCATTTCTGATCCGCAAGACCCATCCATTAATCTATTGCTGCAAGCCCAGGCATAGCGAAGATTCATTCCGGGACAAAATTCTGAGAGGTTCAATCAATGTTGCGGGCTACAACCTGGCAATGGGGACCTATCTGGTAATTGCACCCGAAAACGTGAGCAAATGGAATAAGAAAGAAAAATTCCGCATGAAATCGATTTCGAAGCATTACAAAAGCTCTTTTACAGCTGCTCCCGTGATTGATAATGATCTTTGGGTTATAAATTATATCGGGCATCCTTATCAGGGTGGCTTTTATTACAACTCATTACGGTCGCAGAATGCAGGAGCATCAGCATCAGCACTTTTTTGCCTGAGTCAGTCATTACTTTGGGAATATGGATGGGAAGCAGGAATGGAGCAGCCCAGCATTCAGGACATAATATCAACACCCATAGCCGGTATACTGGTCGGGGAACTGAGTCATATTGCCACGATCAGAATGAGTAGAAACGGATACAGGTGGTACGAAGTTGTTGTTATTTGCATCATCAATCCTGCTTTTGCCATCAATAACGGTTTCAGGACAAAGCGAATGCCGAAACCATAGAACCTTCATTTTACGGGCAGAGTTGGCCGGGATTTCCAAATCCCGGTCCTTTGAGTCCGGAATTTGTAATTCCGGCTTAAAAAGAAAATTGAGCTTTCTTATTTCAATAATCCGTTAATTATTTTCATATGCCTCAATATCAGCAGGATACAAAAACGAGCCTTTGCGCCCTAAAGTATTGATATTCGTAGTTTTAAAACCTGGCGTCCTTGCGGTAAAAGAAAAATTACCGGAGTAGTGTTATTTCACATCCTTGCCATAAAAGCATCCTTGATGTGATTCAACTCTACCTTACCACCTCCGAGTAGTATGCCAATCACATCGAAGCGGGTTTCGCCCTTGTAGTCAGAAAGCAGGATATAGGATTCAGCTGTTCGTACAATAGCTTTTTGCTTTGCCGGTTTAACTTCCATTTCGGGTTCGCCGAAATAATCCGTGGTACGCGTTTTGACTTCCACAATCACCAGCCAGTCGCCATCGCGGGCAATAATATCAAGTTCATCGTGACCGAAGTGCCAGTTGCGTTGCAAAATCCGGTAACCAAGCCGCCTCAGATGCTTTTCTGCCAGATCTTCACCGATTTTTCCCAGTTCGTTATGGTCAGCCATATGACTTAATGGGTTGAAGGAGTTTTAAAGTTTTCAAGATGTTACTCCTGTATTTTAGTAATCCATAAAACTCTGACTTACTTTACCAACAGTCTTATCAGAGTTAAAATGGCATAAATAAACGCAAAGAACCCGAGAAAAAACAAGGCTGGCTTAAGAATTTTTACAGCCTGTCTGCCATTCCTTGAGGTTTCACCAGCCGGTAGAAACTGCAGCGAAACGTTGTCGGGACTTATGCTTAGTTGCACCTCGCGACCCATGATGAGAGCCCGGTTATCGGGAATATGACCTGCAGGGAAACCGAAACAAACCGGGATACCAGCTTCCCGGCCGTATTCATTGATTATTTGTTCAGCTTGTTTGCCAAATGGTACAGCATTATCGTTCATTTTAGTTAAACCGCCTACAACAAGTCCTTTTATACCTGATAGTTTACCACTGCGTTTCAGGTTCATCATCATTCTGTCAATGTGATAGAGATACTCATCCAGATCTTCGATAAACAGAATTTTATTCTCAGTCTGAATATCTGAAGCTGATCCGGTTAAAGAATACAATATGGAAAGATTTCCACCGGTCAGGATGCCGGAAGCGTTGCCATCAAGGTTCAATGGGGCAGAGGCTATTGAATATTCAAGTGGTTCGCCAAATAAAGCTTTCCGAAGCGACTCAATAGCCACAGCAGTGCCTTCGTCGGGGAAATTGATAGGCATAGTGGCATGAAGGGTTTCAATATTGTATTGCGATTGTATGTGCGAGTGCAACACAGTTATATCGCTATAGCCAACTATCCATTTGGGATGCTGTTCGAGAGTACTGAAGTTGAGCCTGTCAATAATCCGTACGGTTCCATAGCCACCACGTGCACAAACAATGGCCCTGATTTCCTTATCGTCGAGCATCATCTGAAAATCGGATGCCCGCTCCTCGTCAGTACCCGAGTACTGATTGTATGCTCCGAAAAGATGCGTGCCTGTGATCACCTGCAATCCCCACGAACGGAATGTATTGATGGCAGTCTCCATTTCCGATGGTATGACCTTTCGGGCAGGTGCAACTATGGCTATTTTATCTCCGGATTTCAGGTAAGGAGGACTGATCATTTTGGGGGTTTTGATCTTCAAAAGTAATGATTCTGTCAGTATTTCTGAAATGAAAACCAAATGAATAAACAGTCGTTGTAGTTTTATTCAATTCAACGTACTAAATATGCAAATTTCACTTCATAGTATTTCCATCCTTAATCCCATATTCAAAACTGTTTGTTTACAAACCTTTAATACCTTTTTCAATAAAAAAGGCATTTCAATTCATAAGCGATTCAGTATCTTTGCACCCTATTTTACCAGGAGGAAAACATGACGGATACCAGTGCCAAAGCTTTCAAACGATACACAGTTACTTCAGCTTTACCTTATGCCAACGGGCCGATACACATAGGCCATCTTGCAGGAGTGTATATTCCTGCTGATATTTATGTCAGATTTTTAAGGGCAAACGGCCGCGATGTTCTGTTTATCGGAGGAAGTGATGAGCATGGGGTTCCAATTACCATACGTGCCGCTAAAGAAGGCATAACACCACAGCAGGTTGTGGATAAGTACCATGAGATTATAAAGAAATCATTCGAGGAACTCGGAATTTCTTTTGACATATACAGCCGTACATCGGCTCCAATACATCACGAGACAGCCTCCGGTTTTTTCAAAAAATTATACGACAACAATCAGTTTGTTGAAAAAGTAAGTGAGCAGTATTATGATGCCGAAGCCCAGCAATTCCTGGCCGACCGTTACATTACAGGTACCTGTCCCCGCTGTGGCAACGAAAGGGCTTACGGCGATCAGTGCGAAAACTGTGGCTCTACTCTTAATGCAACTGACCTCATCAATCCCAAGTCGGCACTAAGTGGTAATATCCCTGTAATGAAGGAGACAAAGCATTGGTTTTTACCTCTCGATCAGTATGAATCCTGGCTTAAAGAGTGGATACTCGAATCGCATCGCGACGATTGGAAAACCAATGTGTATGGCCAATGCAAGTCGTGGCTCGATAGTGGTCTGCAGCCCCGTGCGGTAACACGCGACCTCGATTGGGGTGTGAAAGTGCCGGTTGAAGGTGCCGAAGGGAAAGTGCTTTATGTGTGGTTCGATGCACCTATTGGGTATATTTCCGCTTCACGCGAATGGTCGGTTCAAACAGGCCGCGATTGGGTTCCTTACTGGAAATCATCTGATTCGAAGTTGGTGCATTTTATTGGTAAGGACAATATTGTATTCCATTGTATTATTTTCCCCGCCATGCTAAAGGCGGAGGGCACCTACATTCTGCCTGATAATGTTCCCGCCAATGAGTTCCTAAACCTGGAGGGTGATAAAATATCGACTTCCCGCAACTGGGCGGTATGGCTGCATGAGTATCTGGTCGATTTTCCCGGCAAACAGGATGTTCTGCGCTATACTCTGGCCGCCAACGCACCCGAGACTAAGGATAACGATTTCACGTGGAAGGATTTTCAGACACGCAACAACAGCGAATTGCTGGCAATTTTTGGCAATTTCGTAAACCGCACCCTTGTGCTTACTCATAAATATTTTGATGGGATAGTTCCGCCAATAGGTGAAATGAATGATGTCGACCGTCAGGCTTTGGCCGAAATCACCGAATATCCGTCCAGAATAGCCGGCAGCATCGAAAGTTACCGCTTTCGCGAAGCACTTAACGAAATGATGAATCTCGCACGTCTCGGGAATAAATACCTGACGGAAACCGAGCCCTGGAAGAATTTTGCCACCAATCCTGAAAAAGTAAAAACCAACCTGAATATCTCGCTTCAGATATGTGCTAATCTTGCAATACTCTGCGAGCCTTTCCTCCCATTTACTTCTTCCCGTTTGCTCAGCATGCTTAATTCGGAACTTTTGCCCTGGGATAAAGCCGGATTGTCGAACCTGCTGGAGCCAGGACACAAACTGAATCAGCCCGCTTTTCTTTTCGATCGTATCGAAGACGAACCTATTGCCACACAGGTGAAAAGACTTACCGATACCAAAGCCGAAAATGCAGCCGAAAATGCTGTTATAAATCCTTTGAAACCCGAAATCACCTACGACGACTTTACCAAACTCGACCTGAGAACCGGAACTATAATTGAAGCCGAAAAAGTGGCTAAAACTGCCAAATTACTGAAGCTTACCATCGACACCGGCATCGACAAGAGGACAGTTGTTTCAGGCATTGCCGAACATTACAGCCCTGAACAGATCATAGGGCAAAAAGTGGTATTACTGGCAAATCTTGCACCCCGAAACCTGAAAGGTATTGAATCGAAAGGGATGATACTCATGGCTGAAAATGCCGAAGGTAAGTTGTGTTTTGTTTCACCCACCGAAGCATTTAACAACGGAAGTGAAGTAAAATAGGTAAAACAAAATCATCCGGAACAACCTCGGATGATGCTAACAAGGTGAAAAGAATTTATACACGAATACCCAAATTCTTGACCAGCTTCCCACAAATCTATAGAACTGGTCAGATTTATATATTTTGAAGCCTTCGGATAAATACCCGGAAATAACTGTGATTATGATAAATTTAAAGAATATACAAACTGAAGTTGATGCGGGTTTTCTCTACAGGATTCTGGCAGAGAATGAAAAAGATCCAAATGTCGCAAAAGTTTTTTTTCAAATGAGTGACATTGAGCACAGCCATGCGGTTGCCTTTATGAAAAAAAGCAATATGGATATTTCGCTGTTGCCTTTACCTTCAGTTAGAGCCCGGATTCTGGTGACAATCGGGAAAATCCTGGGATATAACTACGTGCTGGGAGTACTGCTCGATACTGAGAAAAGCATTTCATCCTCTGTATTAAATGCACGAAAGAAAAGTAATTCTGCTCCATCACTATCAGACACGGCTCATGTTTCGATTCTGAAAAATATCTTAAGCAATCACCCAAATGTTTCAGGAGCTAACCTGGCAAGATTCGAGAAACGCCACCGCTCGGTTGGTGGCAATGCTCTGCGTGCTGCAGTATTGGGAGGGAACGACGGACTGGTTTCCAACTTCAGTCTTGTAATGGGTATAGCCGGAGCTACCAGCGGTCAGCAGGGTGTTTTGCTCGCAGGACTTGCCGGTTTGCTTGCGGGTGCACTTTCGATGGCATTAGGCGAATGGATTTCTGTAAAAAGCTCCCAGGAGTTATCCGAAAACCAGATGCAGCTCGAAATGGACGAACTGGAAGCCAACCCTGAAGGAGAGGAACTTGAACTGGCACTGATCTACCAATCGAAAGGCATCCCTGAAGAGCAGGCTCTTAAAATAGCCAAGGATATTATTTCGGATAAGGAAAATGCCCATGCAATCCTGGTAAAGGAGGAACTCGGCATAAATGTTGAAGAACTTGACGGATCGGCTATGGAAGCAGCAGTTACTTCATTCCTCTTGTTTGCAGTGGGGGCGATTATTCCTGTTATTCCGTTTTTCTTCACCGATGGGATGAAAGCAATCGTTGTCAGTACCGTTTTAAGTGCAATGGGATTGTTCCTGATCGGTTCCGCTATTACTTTATTTACAGGTAAAAGCGTTTGGTTTTCAGGATTCAGACAGGTTATTTTCGGATTGGCCGCTGCAGCTATAACTTTTGGAATTGGCAGATTAATAGGAGTGTCAATTACTGGTTGATTTGCCTGATGTAAATAAGCGCTGGTGTATTACTCAATACCTGTAAGTGAAGCAGAACTTTGTGCATCGCAGGCAGAGAAATGAACAGTTGAATTTCTTCTAAACGCTTAAAATTTATATAATGAACCGATCAGTTTTTAAGCAATTTGCCATGCCATTTATCCGGTGGTATGTGCTTATGATACTTTCAACAGCTGTAATCGACTTTGTGCTGCACAGGTTCCAGCTTGTAAGTATCGGCAGGTATCTTGGGATTTCGGGTACAATACTGATCGTACTTTCATTTGTATATTCACTCCGGAAAAGGAGAATATTTGAAACAGGCTCCCCTAAGAAACTCTTGCTCTGGCATGAGTACCTTGCCTGGATTGGTTCGGTAATGGTTCTTGTACATGCCGGAATTCATTTTAATGCTATCCTTCCGTGGTTAGCTGTTATCATGCTGTTGGTTAATGTAGCCAGTGGTTTGGTCGGGAAATATTTATTAAAAAAAGCCAACGAAACATTCAAAGAGAAAAAACAGCAGTTGATTCAGGCAGGTCATAGCCAGGAAGAAGCTGATAAAAAGTTATTCTGGGATTCTATCACAGTTGATTTAATGAAGAAATGGAGAATTATCCATTTACCCATAGCCTTACTTTTTGGAATTTTAGCTATTCTCCACATAATCACAATTTTAATATTCATTAAATGAGAAATATAATTATCGTTCTGGGAATAACGGTCATTTATATTTTTGCGATGTTCGGATTTCCCGATGCAATGATCAGCCCCGGGTTATTGGTTCAGGGACACCAGGATTTAAGGCATAAATGTGCAGCCTGCCATGATCCGTTCAGAGGAATTCCGAACGAAAAATGTACGGAATGCCACAAGACTGCTGAGATTGGGAAAGTCCACGACACCATTGTTTCTGAAAGAAAAGCACTTTTCCACACCTCACTTGGCAACCAGAAATGCACCACCTGCCACAGCGATCACAATGGATTAAAACCTGAAAAGCCGTACGGTGGATTCAACCATGAACTATTAACAACCACTGTCAGAACTAGATGCAACAGCTGCCATTCGAAACCAACTGATAAGCTACATGCCCATCTTTCAGTTGAATGCAGCAATTGTCATAATACTGACGCCTGGAAACTCTCCGGGCCATTTGACCATGCCATGATTCAGGGGACTGACCGCAACAAATGCACTACCTGTCACCTGGCTCCCGAAGATGATCTGCACAAATCGTTTAAAGACAATTGTTCGAAATGCCATAGTACAGGCAAATGGGTTCCGTCAACATTCGACCATACAGCCTATTTCCGGCTGGATGCCGACCATAATGCAAAATGTACAGTCTGCCATTCAAATGGTGTTTACAACGCCTACACCTGCTATGGATGCCATGAGCATTCGCAGGGAAACATCCTTGCTGAGCACAATGAAGAGGGAATCAACGATATCAGCAAGTGTGTTTCGTGCCACAAGAGTGCGGATGAACATGATATCCGTATGGAGGGTGGTAATAGCAACGGGAGATCGGGTAATGAAGAAAATGAAGCCAACGATTAACATAGAACGGTAAAAGAATACAGGCTTCAAAATGGGGTTCACCATTCGAAACTTATATTTAAGTATAGTGCATTCCGTGATTCTGAAAATAGCTGAACCTTGATATTTCAATAGAGAAAACTGGTGTATGGGTAGAGGACGATATGGTGTTTTTTTACTTCGTCGTATATCAATTTCCTGAGTTCATCAATATTTACCTTTTGTTTGGCTGAAATAAAGATGGCAGGGGCATTTACTTTTGCCATCCAGGTGTTTTTCAACTCTTCGAGTGTAATATTTTCCCTTGTGGGAGGAGCCAGATCGAAAGGGTCTTTTTCGGTATGTGTATAGGCATCAATCTTGTTAAACACCATTATCGAAGGCTTATCGGCACAACCAATTTCGTTAAGTGTTTGTGTGGCTATATCAATCTGCTCTTCGAAAGAGGCATGCGAAATATCCACGATATGTAGTAAAAGGTCAGCTTCGCGCACTTCATCGAGCGTTGATTTGAACGACTCGACCAGGTTATGAGGAAGTTTACGGATAAAACCAACGGTATCGGTGAGCAGAAAAGGCAGGTTCTCGATCACCACTTTACGCACGGTAGTGTCGAGAGTGGCAAAAAGCTTGTTTTCGGCAAACACATCACTTTTACTCAGCATGTTCATGATGGTGCTTTTACCGGCATTGGTATAGCCAACCAGGGCAACCCGAATAAGTTCTTCCCTGTTTTTGCGCTGTGTTACTTTTTGCTTATCAATATCCTTTAGTTTCTCTTTCAGTAATGCAATTTTATCGCGGATAATACGGCGGTCAGTTTCAATTTCTTTTTCACCGGGACCACGCATCCCTATACCTCCGCGTTGTTTTTCGAGGTGAGTCCACATGCGTGTCAACCTGGGCAGAAGGTATTGATATTGAGCTAATTCAACCTGTGTTCGGGCTGTAGTGGTACGTGCACGTTTGGCAAAAATATCGAGAATTAGCAAAGGGCGGTCAAGCACCCTGCACCCCAGTTCCTTTTCAATATTGCGGGTTTGTGAACCACTGAGTTCATCATCAAAAACTACAATATCGATGTTTGCAGCTTTAACATATTCGGCAATTTCCTGCAGTTTCCCGGCACCTACAAAGGTTCGTGAATCAGGCATAGGAAGCTTTTGTACAAACCGTTTATCAGGAATGGCTCCCGCCGTATCGAGCAGAAATTCGAGTTCGTCGAGGTAATCGTGAACTTTGTCCTCGTCCTGTTTGGCAGTTACAAGGCCGATAAGAACGGCTTTTTCGGGTTGTATTGCGGGATTGTGCATTTAGAGTTATTGAGAGGGCAAAGGTACAAACAATGAATACAAGGACCCGAATGAGATTTGGACTTAATTTTTTATAACAAATACCAATTTTACAATTATTGCTTAACTTTAGCGTGATTATTAGCAACCCAATGAAATACAAAGGTTTCGGGCTAGTATTTTTAAATACGAATCTAAAATATTCATTATAATGAGGATCAGTAACCTGTTTAATCCCGCTGAATTTCTGAAAGAAAAACTGGAAGGAAACCTGTCGTTAACCGGGTTTTTGTTATCAGGACTTGCCTTTGCCTTATTTTTTCTGCAAACGGCACTCGATAGTGGTTCGCCTGTTGTTCTGAGTCTGGCAAAAGGAGCCTTATTTGGTACCATTGGAATAGCTATTGCCGGGTATATCATATGGCAAACGGTTAAAATGGCCGGAAATCAGGTGGCTCTCGTACCGGTGATGGGAGCTGTTGCCCTGAGTTACAGTTCCACCCTTGTATTTGCGTTGGTAGGACTTTTACTGCATTTCTCGCTCGGATGGAACACTGCCATCTCATGTGGAATAACAGGGGTTTTGTCGGCATTCGGACCTATGTCGGGGGTAATTGCGGGGCTTACCGGCGAGAAGAGAACTTTGAACATTTTTATTGTCACGTTTACAGGGGTATATGTTTTATTGTTTTGGGCACTTTTAAACAACATAGTATAAAATGGAACAAACACCGGCCGGATTTAAAACGGATTTTATCAGGATAATTCTCCTGTTTACAGCTATTTATGTTCTTTCAAAACTAACTTCGGCATCTCTTGGTTTAGGTCCCGACTACACGAATACGTATGCCATTATTATTATGATGGCGATAGCTGCCGGAATAATTATTACAACCATACTACTCGCTCTGCCTAATTCTGTTGTGATCAAGACCTATGGTTTCACTGTAATAATGAAAGCAGTTACTAATGGTTTTGCATTTCTGTTCCCGTTTGCTATGATGGCTATTCTTTCGGATTATATTTTCAAATGGAATGCCGTTCAGCCAATTGCCAGTGCTGCCATATTTACCTGTGTTTCCGTTTCAGCCTCCGACCTGATGAAACTGGGTGGTAAAAAAGCCGGGAATCTCATCTTTTCATTTACTGCTTCCATTGTTTTTCTTTTGATGTATATGGGGTGCGGTATACTTGCCAACACATTTTTAAAATAAATCATTAACGCTTCAATTATGAATACAGGCGAAATAGTAATAAGAGCTGGAAGAGAGGATATCTATTCACTCCTGAAAGACCATTTACGGTTACAACCGAACCTGCTAAGCCCTTTTACTGAACTATTTCAGGGTGGTGCTGTTCCTTCCACTCACACACAGGAATTAATAAATCTTGCCGCCAACCCTGATGTAATTGCCTGTATTAAAATTCTGGCAGAACCAGCGGTAACTTACCACATCCGCCTTGGAGGCCCTGCAACTTCTTCCGGTGAAATGTATATCTGCAGTGCTGACCATCTTTCATTTGTTCTTACCACAACCTTCGATTGGAATTCGTTTGGAATACAATACTGTGCTACTACGGAACATTTAGCAGGTTTCCTTTCCTCTTTCCTGTTAATGGATAACGAAAATGAGTATGAGCCTCAGTTTCCGGAAACTATGGATTTCGAGTTTTTTATTTTGCTTGCCAACATTATTGACTCCTACAAATATACCATCAGCAGGAATGCTTTGGCACACGAAGCAATTACGACACTTGTTTTATCATCAACCGAGTTTAATACACTTCTGAAAAATTCATTGACAAAACCCGATTTCAGCTGGCTGGTGACAAACATTGCCGGATTGCTGCCCTCTGCAGCCGCTACCAGGCTACAAGGTAAAGAAACGAACTATCTAGGTTTGTTCGAAAACGGATATTTGGCAGCAGTTAAAAACAATACAACGGGTGATGAATGCTTAATGCTAAGTGTAGTTGCCATTGATGCCGGTGCCGAGTTCCTGAACACCTGGATCAAATCAGCAGGAATTGAACGGTCAATGCTCAGTGATGATAGGGTGCAAACAAAGCCAATGGCATTCCTGTGTTCAACGGCACTGACAAATCATTGTTTCAATTTTTCAGTGGCAGAGGGTGTGATTCAGTACGAACCGCTAAACAATACCAATTCAAAGGCTGTCATTGGTAAATTATTCGATACCAGGAATGAAATAAAACCCGCCGAAAAGCCGGAACTTTCTGTTACGTCTGCCTTCTGCATAAAATGTGGTGCAAAACTTAAGCCGGGTGCTCGTTTTTGCCCTGCTTGCGGGAACAAGCTTTAACCAGATTTTGTGTAAAACAATTTTGACCGTTATCCTATGCATTCACTTTTCAAAACCTCGAAACTTGCCGGTGCTTTGTTCGCATTGCTGTTCCTTTTCTTTTGGACCGGATCCTTCGCACAGGATTACAGTAAGTATGCAGGGACACATAAAGGGAAAATGGATTTTAGCGGCGATTTCCCGGTAACTTACAATGTAAATGAGGTAACTTTTGTTATTTCCAAAAACGGAGACATAAATATTACCTTCCGCTATGATAATATATATCATGCGTCGGCTGTATTTAAAGAGAGTACAGATATGACTGAAACCGGAAAAGGAACAGCAAGCGGGAAAATTAATGCTGATTTGTCGTTTGAAGCTACCGGGAATTGTACTCTTAATGTTGGTGAAGGTGATAAATCAATTACCACAACCTGGAAAGGTCAGATAAGTAATAATTACATAACGGGAAAAATAGGGAACTCAGGCCATGCCAAATTCAATGTGCCAGTATCTGCTGGTTCTCAATCTGAAGAGGTTGCAGCAGGTGAAGACTGCGACTGCGCCATTACAGTTCCATCGGGTTTGAAACCAGGAGGTAGCCTTTTTATAATTACAAAAAATACCGGATGCATAAAGTCAGAAGTAGTTTATTATAATGGGAAAGACAGCCAGATAAGCAATTGGGATGGCAATGCAGTACATGTTGAAGTGCAGATAGCATGCTGCAACAACAGGGCTTTCACCAAAACATTAACCATTCCGGCTTACGAGAGCGATGAAAAGATTGAAATTGTTACAACCGAAGTGAGCAAAGGTGGAAGCGGATCATTACCCACTCCCCCTCCCGAACAGGTTGTGGTTGGAACGGGTGTGGCTTTGGCGATTACAACTTTGCTGCAGGCTCTGCTGGCAGGTGGAGGTGCTGGCTCAATACCAATACCCCCTCTTACACCGCCAAAAACTCCCCCTGTAACTCCCAGAGTGAGGAGAGACGAAATTCCGGAAACAAATATCCCTGATAATACTCCTCCCGAAACACCCGAAGAAAGGGCAAGGTCGTATGCTGCATTTATAAAAGACCAGGACAGAAGGTTTGGGAGAGTAGAAAAGAAAGTACCCGGCACTGAACCCAAACCTCCCGGCTCACAAAAGTCTCCTGCCGATATCGAACCTAAAGAGCCGGAAAGAAAAATTGACCCCTTTGGTGGCTGGAAATCCGGTAAGAGAACGCCGCAAGAGCAAAAACTATACGAACAGCAAAAAAGGAATAAACTTGTCGAAAAGCAGAAACTACTGGAAGCGGATGCCGCGAGAGAAAGTTCATATACCGGCTACAACCCTCTTGTTATTGGGAAACAAATGGCACAAACTGTCACCGCATCCTATAATGAGGTGAACGATCTGACTTACCGTACATTTAAGAAAGGTTTTGAAATTGAGCAAAAGGTGTCGGACTTTAAAACCGAGTTGGATAATAACCCTGAGGAAGCGGGCAAATTAATGCTTAATACGGGTATTCTTTTAGAAAATTTAAAAGAGTCGGCATCAAATTATATCAGCGATGGCCGGCTGAAAAATGACCTTTACAAAGCAGCTGCCGACATTAAGAACACCAATAAAGAGTTTTGTGAAAAATTATACAATAACCCTGTTGAAACAATTAAAACGTATGCAAAAACGGCGGTAGGAGCCGAAAACTGGGAGCATTCGCTGGATATGAACGCACCTCTTGAGGAAAGACTGCTAAACTCAGGGCTTGGTATTTTAAAAACATGTTCAACAATAAGCACCCTGGGGATGGGAAGCGCACTGGTAAAAGGAGCTGCAATATCCGTATTGGGTATTGCAATCCCCAGTGGGTTGGCAACTGCATGGGTTGGCCTTATGCACGAAAAGAACCTTTATATGCCTAAAGTTTTAGAAGCACTTCCTGAATTTATGAATGAACGCAAGAGGCATTTCATTATGAATACGGTAAATGTTGAACTGAGACACTACCTTTATGGTCACCCTGTTAGCAGTGCACCCAAGGTTGAGAAAGCAAACGATTGGCTTGATGCTATTAACGAGAGTTATGAGAAAGAAGAACCTATAGCTGGCGGAGGTGCTGACTGGTAAATGGCCGCCACATTATGAAAATTTTGAATTCGTGTCTATTGTTATGCTGGTGTGGATTTAAAATCCGCACCCTTTGAGACCGGATTTGTAACTTAGCGTAGCGATCTCATGAGCGAAGCGAATAATCCGGAACTTAAAACTCTTGATCCTGATCCATAATTTCTCTCATCTGCTTGGCCGTTACAAGGCCGATTAGAACGGCTTTTTCGGGTTGTATTATGGGATTGTGCATTTAAAGTTATTGAGGAAGCAATGGTACAAACATGCTCAATACTGATAGCATTTGATTTATACTGCAAAACTGAAATGAATCTGCGACATAAACATACTATTTGTAACTCAAATTTTCAGATTGCATAGTTAATCGACTAATCCTATCAATAAAGAGTCAAAATAAGAAATTACCATTTCCCGATAGCAGAAAGTAATAGAACGATAATTTTTATAAAAACACTTCTTTAATTGTGTGATTTGAGACAAGAATCTGATGTAAATATAGATTCCTTGCTTTCCATTAACCATTTTTCATAGAATTGCAATTTCTTAAAATTCAAACCGTTATTAAAGAAAATTTGATATATGAAAAAGTTTATTTTTAGTTTGTTTTCTATTGTGGTGTTCCTGTTTGTACAAGCTCAAAACACAACCCCTGGTTACAAATATGCGATAAAAGCATATAACCTTACTTCGTTTTATTCCGGCAACACTACCTCAAATCTATCGGATTCTTCCGATATGAATTTTACTACGAATGATCTGAAAATTCTGCATCCAACACTTGCTTTTCAATGGCAGAATACAAAAGGGAATTATCATGAGCTGGAGCTGACCAGTTTCGAGTTGGGTAAACTTAGTAACCAGGATGAATTATCCGGTAGTTCAATCACTGCAAATACAATTCCCAGAAGTAGCGTCATTGCTACGAATATTGCATTCAGATATGAATATATACTAAACTTCAACAAAGCAGAAACACATAAACTTGTTCCTTCTATAGGGTTTGGAGGCAGCACTTATTACAGGTTATACAAATATCAGGCTAAATATTCATGGGAAATTCCTTCCTCTCAGCAATTTATCGGGCTCGGCATATTTGCAACACCCCGAATAACTTACAATTTTTCGTCGCGAATGTTTTTAGATGTAAATATCCCTGTCTGCGTTTTTGATTTTAATTATCTTACCAATCATCAGGATAACCCGTTTTTAGAGCTATCCGAGAGGACTACATCGGAATTTAATATTGAATTGTTTCCGAAGATCTTGAGTGGGAGAGTTGGGATAGGGTTGAAACTCTAGAATAATTAATCTCCTAGTGTCTTGTCAATCTATAATTGTCGGATAAAGGCGTTTTAATTTTATCCTTGCTTCCGAATTAGTAAACTGCCAGTTTATAACTGCATTTTTATTATTTCTGTAATTCTGCCAAGCATTTACC
>Ga0208789_1000840_pt1 | contig 22569 bp, 15 predicted proteins | sample Methanotroph_Enr_FD_187368 | JGI IMG/M metagenome (GOLD analysis project Ga0208789, IMG submission 187368) | Enriched soil microbial communities from Old Woman Creek wetland in Ohio, USA - Methanotroph_Enrichment_5 (SPAdes) (version 2) | ecosystem: Environmental > Terrestrial > Soil > Wetlands...
CGCTGATAATCGTTATTGTTATTGTTTTCGATATTTCAGAAAATATTGACGACCTGATCCAGAGCGAGGCGCCGATGAAAGAAATCATCTTTGTTTATTACTTGAATTTCATTCCCTATTTTGTCAATCTGTTCAGCCCGTTGTTCACCTTTATTGCGGTAATATTCTTTACTTCGCAGATGGCTTCACGTTCTGAAATAGTTGCTATTTTGGGAAGTGGTGTCAGTTTTGCAAGAATGTTGCGCCCATATATGATCACCGCATTATTCCTGACCGGACTTGCTTTTTACCTGGCGAATTTTCTGATCCCACATACGAATATCAATTTATTGAACTTTAAAAATACTTACATCAAAAACAAGTATTATAATGACAACCAGAATATCCATATGCAAATTGCTCCCGGGGCATTTGTCTATGTTGAAAGCTTCAATGTTGATGAGAATAAAGGAACCCGTTTCACCATAGAACATTTTAATAAGGGTGTTTTATATTATAAGATGGAAGCAAAAAACATTGTATGGGACAGTATAAAACAAAAATGGACCATCAATGATTACAGCATACATCTGATCAATGGATTGCAGGAACGAATAATTACCGGCGCCAAAAAGGATACTTCTATCAATCTTACCCCAAAGGATTTTTATAAGAAACTGGATAATCTTGATGTGATGAATTTTTCACAATTACGCAAATTCATCAAGGATGAGCGCCTGAAAGGTTCGGAAAACATACGGTTTTATGAGATGGCAAAACATAAAAGGATTGCCTTCCCTTTTGCAACCTTCATTTTAACGCTGATTGCTGTTTCGGTTTCGAGCCGTAAGGTGCGGGGAGGGATCGGGATTCATATTGCTTTTGGCATGGCATTGACTTTTTTGTATATTTTATTGATGCGCATCACCGAAACTTTTGCCACGTACGGCAATCTGGCCCCTGTTGCAGCCGCATGGCTGCCTAACATATTATTTGCGGGGATAGCCTTGTACATGATCATAAAAGCGCCTAAATGACCTATGAAAGGTATCCTTTCCAGGTAATACAATCTTGAAATTCTCCAGCCATATCAATTTCATTTTCGAATAATCCATAAACTGCGGAACCAGTTCCCGACATGGAAGCATAGACCGCACCTTTATCGTAAAGCTTTTTCTTTATCGTGCTGATTTTTGGGCGTTTATTGAATACGGGCTCTTCAAAAGCATTGAATAGATTATCTTTCCAATCCTTTACAGGGAGGTTAATAATTTCTGAAAGTGACGTTTGTGGCTCTTTCGGAGAGACCAGATTATAAGTTTCTTTTGTGGAAATCGAAATGTCGGGCTTTATTATTACGATAAAATATCCTTTCAGTGAAAATGACAACGGTAAAAGGTTTGTTCCTGTACCTGTTACAAGGCAAGGTTTATCCTGAACAAAAAACGAACAATCGCTGCCGAGCACGGATGCAAATTCTTTTAGGGTGGTTTCATCGAGATTCAAAGAAAATAAATCATTTAAGGCCCTCAATGTAAATGCTCCGTCAGATGAGCCGCCTCCAAGTCCTGCTCCGAACGGAATTTTTTTGTATAAAAACAAATTTATTTCCGGGATGCCATATTGTTTTTTTAATAACTGGTGGGCTTTAAAACAAAGGTTTTCAGTTTCCGGACAATTTATTTTTATTCCGTCAAAGAGCAGATTGTTTTTTTTCGACGGGATAATTTCGAGGATATCGCACCAGGGAACGGGGTAAAGAATACTTTCTATATTGTGAAAACCATCCGGACGTTTGGAAACCACATTGAGTCCCAGATTAATTTTACAATTGGGGTAAACAATCATCTTTTTGTTTACAAAAATATATTAAATCATTTAATCGCCACTGCTATTTTTTCTACTTTTGAAGTGAATTATCGTGTATGCTTATAATAGAAAACACCCTGATCGCTGATGAACTGGCTGAGTGCAGGTTCTGCTGTGATCTTCATTTGTGCAAAGGAATCTGTTGTGTTGAAGGAGATGCCGGCGCTCCTTTGGAGGACGAAGAAATAAAAATTCTCACCTCATCCATAAAAGAAATTTCCAGGGAGATGACGCCCGAAGGTATTGCCGCTGTTGAAAAACAGGGAATATTTGTTTTTGACATTGAAGGAAAAAAAGTTACACCCTTAGTTAATGGGAAGGAATGTGCATTTTTAGTTTATAAAAATGATGTGGCCTATTGTGCCATTGAAATGGCGTACAAAAAGAAGAAAATTTCTTTACAGAAACCTATTTCCTGCCATTTGTACCCGCTGCGTATCATCGATTACACAGATTTTTTTGCTGTAAACTACCACGAATGGCATATATGCAAACCGGCATTGGAAAAGGGGGAAAAAGAAAAAATATATCTGTATGAATTTTTAAAAGTACCTCTCATACGTAAGTTTGGGAAAGCATGGTACGAAGAACTTGTCAAGATTTCAGAGTATATTCAGAACAAAAAAAAATCAAACGGATAACGCTTGTTTAATGCGTGTTTGGATTTGTTCAAATTCTTCCTTGCTGAAAACTAGTTTTTGTTTTTTAAAGTCAATATCATAAACGCTGTTGAGCGGTATGAGATGAATATGTGCGTGAGCTACTTCAAGCCCTACAACGGCGATACCAACCTTTTTACAAGGGACCACCTTTTTAATAGCGGTGGCAATTTTTTTTGCAAAGAGAAACAGGTCCTTATAAAGCTCATCATCCAGATCGAATAAATAATCTGTTTCCTGTTTCGGGATAACCAGTGTATGCCCTTCAGCCAGGGGATTGATGTCAAGAAAAGCAAAAAATCTTGAATCTTCAGCAATTTTGTAGCTGGGTATTTCACCGGATACTATTTTTGAAAATATACTTGACATAAAATGACTTTTTAATATGAAATTTTGATAATCTCAAATTTTAATATTCCTGCGGGTACTTGTATCTCGGCAGAATCACCAACTTTTTTACCAAGCAGCCCTTTGGCTATCGGAGAGTTCACGGAAATTTTTCCCAGTTTCAGGTTTGCTTCATTTTCCGGGACCAGTGTATAAGTGATAGGTGAACCGGTGTTTAGATTTTTAAGTTGTACCGTTGATAGAATAAGAACCTTAGATGCGTCAAGTTTTGATTCATCGATTATTTTGGCGTTGCGTACGATTTCCTGCATTTTTGAAATTTTCATTTCAAGCATTCCCTGGGCATCTTTGGCTGCATCATATTCTGCATTTTCTGACAGGTCCCCTTTATCTCTGGCTTCAGCAATTTGTTGCGAGATTTTTTTACGTTCAACAGTGATCAGCTGATTGAGCTCTTCTTTAAGTTTATTTAAACCTTCAGAAGTAAAATACATTGACATGATTAAATGTTTAGGTTATAAAACAACAAAGAATCCCATGAGATGGGACTCTTTGTCAAAATTAAAAATATTTTTTATTACAGGTTGATGCGTGCACCAATAGAATGGACACCCTGGAAAGGATCTGTTGACCTGTAAGAATAATCAATGCCTATGGTTGATCCTTTCTTTTTGTTTACAGGCACCTGAACAGTGATACCTGCGTGAGGGCCGGTCAAAGCATTTGTTCTTTCTGCTTTTTTGAATGTACCTTTTTCCATGGCATATCCACCGCGCAGATACAGGTAATTCATCATCTTGTACTCAAGGCCAACAATGTACTGGTCTTTACCGAAAGAATTTGAAATAAATGTACCAGCCAGCGTTATTTTATGCTGATCGGTTATGATAAAATCATAAGCAACACCTATATTTAAAGTGGTCGGAAGTTCATATTCGGCAGAACGCTGTTCAACGGTAAGCTGTGTGGAACCGCCAAGCACGTTTCCGCTGATAGACAGTCCGTCACCCTTAAATTTCAACTTTGAACCGACATTTTTCAGTGCAATACCAAACATAATGTTTTCTTTTTCCCCGGTGATATATTGAATACCGGCATCAATTGCAAATCCCTGTGCTGAGAGGTTTGAAATTTTCTGGGAAATAACTTTAATATTAATACCTCCGTAAATGCTGTTTGAAAACATTCTGGAGTAAGAAACATTAATATTCATCAGTGTGGGTGTAAAAGTACCCGAACCCCCTTCAGGAAGATCTACAGTTGTAATATCAATATCTCCGAAACTCATTGCCATAATGCTGACTCCGATAACTCCGGTTTCGCCTACCTTCTGTGATAAACCAAATGTATTAATATTCACACCTGAACCTTTAAGCCACATGGTATTTGCAAATACGATTTCAGTTCGTGGTGTAAAAGCCATACCAGCCACATTGGTAAACATGGCTTCTATTCCTCTGGAACATGCAACACCTGCACCACCCCAGCCGGAGCTTCTTGCCCATGGATTTATCAATAATTCCTGTGATCCACATTCACCCACACGGTCTTCATTACCGGCATTCAGGTTTTTGATCGGAAGGACACATAACCCAATCAGGATCATTACTAAATATATTCTAAAAGTCTTATTCATAATTATACTTTTATATTATTTACAAATCATTTTATTATTAGAATGCGTTCAAGTCAATAGGACGTAAGGCCCCAAACCATTTAACCACTTTTTCGCCAACGCCATCCACCTTGACATATATCAGATACATACCGCCTGCAATCGGAATACCGGCATGGTTTTTCAGATCCCAGTCAACGTATGATTTGATATCATCTTTTGAATACTGGCGAACCAAACTTCCGCCAACCGTATAAATTGAAATAGTACATTTTTGAGGAAGGTTGGTAATACGCACCCTGTTATCAAGCTGGGTAGTTTCATAACCAGAGAAAGCATAATAAGGATTAGGAACAACATTAATAAGATCAAGGGAACCTTCTGCAGCCAATAATGCATTTTTGGTTGTTGCAATATTATCGGTGCTGAAGCTATACATTGGGTAATTGTTGTTTTGCGGAGCGGCAGGGCCGGTGTTTAAGGTAGAATAATATTGTTTGTAAGGTCTGCTAACCCTGATCCTGATTTTTACTTCGCAAGGCATATTAGCAGGATCCAAAAACCTGAATTTTTCAGGAACTATAGGGCATCCAACCCACATAACATCTTTATACACATAACGTTTGTAAGGAAGATGATTTGGAGCATTACTCAACATGTTATGGATCCATTCTCCGCCGTCATAAGCCGGACAATCCTGGACAATATTATAGTAAGAGTTATAAGTGTCTCCGTTATGTGCCATGATATAGGTCCAATGTTTGCCGCCCATTAATATATCTCCAAGAGGTGAGGCAAGATTTGTGGTTGGATTCCAGATCATATCACGTCCGTTTTCACCCTGCAGCCATGAATCTTCACCAAACATCATGTTAAGGCGTTCTCCGGTTTCAACATTAATTGCGTATCCGGGAAACCAACCCATTCCTTGTCCTGCATCGGATGTTCCTGCCCTGAGTTCAAATTTCTTCACATTGCCTTCAGCTAAGAGCGAATTTGCATCTTCACACATTTCAATTACGGGGCACTTTGTCCATTTTGATTTGTCGGGTGTCAGGTATAGATCTATACTGTACAAATTTTCCATTTTATTATAGAGATTTGCAACAGGATCTTTCCATTGTGGGCCGAATTCGTACCGGGATGCCATTCTGTATGGAGCCCAGGTTCCTCCAAGGATCTTTTCGTAGTCTTCTTTCGGGTCGAAATTTGTACCTGTCAATGAATTGTTTAAATCGTATACCAGCTCGTAATCATTCTGAGTAGGATCAGAAAGGTTTCCGTAAACTCCGGATCTGATCCAGTTGAAATCTATATAGCTATCTATATCAGGAACACCAGATAGCCACTGTTTCGAACTGTCGGCAAATTGAATCGTTGCTTCAATAAACCCGTTATTGGTACCAAGCGGATTACCCGGTGCTTTAACCTGGGCAATAGTAATTGAAAGTCCGAGGTCAACAAGAATCTGTTCGTAACCAATAGCTATGGTGCTTTCAGAGGTCCATTCCTGTAAAGTTGCAGTGTTGGTGAGCACCCAGGTGCTGGAGTCTATATTGCCACCTGCATCCGGTATTAATTTTATAGTATAGTTACCGGCAGCAACATTAAGAGGGTCAATAACTTTGATATTTAATGGCCCTTTGTTATAATCATAGGTAAGCTGTTCAGCTTTATAAGGTGAGCCATCCATGATACTGTTATAAGTTTCTGTAGTAAAATCAAGAATGAGTCCGCCGTTTCCATTACCTTCAATACGTGTTATTTGTGGCATTACTCCGTATTCAGAATTTGCTATAGTTCCTCCGGCCTCTGGTGAAGGGATGTGTGGCATGGCCGAAACAGGGTTGTTAGGCCCGGCAGCAGCTTTACGCCCTGCTTTGTAAGGAAGTTTTTGTCCGTCGAAATCCAGAGGATTTGACTGGCTATAAGTCTTATAATTATTGTATGCGTAAGCAACTGCAATATAGTAATATTGTTTGTGGTTTACCAGGCGCTTGTCACCGGTGGCAAATTTATCTTCCAGTACGCGGAATGAATGGACGATGCCTGAATTGCCGCCATCTACTTCAAGAACCGGAACACTTCCACCTAAAGCTTCAGAAAGGTTGTAGTTAATAATTTTTGACACATCGTTTTTTATATCACACTGTGCAACCAAGCGGGCTTTGTCAGGGTCATGCAAATCGGTAACAGACACTGAAGCATCTGCAAGCTGGAAAATCTGGTACCCTTCGAAACGAAAATAGGGATCACCAAGAACAATAGTATTGTCTTTTTCCTTGTAATCTTCAGGAGTATTGGTATAATTATTCGAAAGTCCTTTTCTGTTCGTAATATAAAGTATCAGCTCACGGTCAAGTTCCTGAACTGCCAAATCCGGAGCATCAGGGCCATCGATAACTTTAAAGCAGTTGTCGAATAATGCCTGGCATTTATCATCCACCGTACGCAGTAATTCAACGGAAGCCCAGGCACCGCCTGATGTTGCCCTTGCCCATGGAATACCAACCGTAATATAGTTTACAGCACCGGGTTCCAGTGTAAACGGACCGGCCGATTGCATAAAACGACGGTCAAAAGGAGGGTTTCCAGCATTGGCATCTGTCCAGGTTAAACCTGAACCGCCTGCTCCTGTGGTAAAACCAGAAGGCTGGATGCCTGATGTTCCCCAGTTGCAAAGGTCGGTATTGTCAGGAAACATAAAGTCGCAGGCAGGTCCTATACCACCGGCACTAGGATGGCCTAGACCACCATAAATCATGCGTTCTCCGTCTTTCCAGATACCGCGAAGCAAGTTGTAATATTGTGCAGCGACATCAGGGTCTGTGATAGCTTCCAAACTACCACTGTTATTATGATACACAAATCTGCGCATTCCAAAACGTTCGTCATCAATAATGCAGTTACCAAAGTTGACACCATTTATTGAAGTGTTACACTCTAGTAATGGATTATTAACATCATATTTTGGATTATCAAGACCATCGGCGTCCATATATGGTCCCTGGAAAAAGTCAACACCAACAGCAGGAGGTTGTGCACCGTAATCCTGAGGACGGCCTGAACCGTCAATATCATCACCATTATAACAATATCCCAGCCCCCTTAGTACATCACAACCAACATAGTCATCTGTTGCATCACCGAGGTCGGTATCAACCCATTGGCTGAAATATGTTTCTGTTAAACGGTAGGTTGAACGGTTAATGATTTCATATGAATAAAAAGTCATGTTATTTATTTCATCGTTTGTGGAAAATCCAAAAGCCTGAGCCCTGATTTCCATACCAACAGCTTCACCACCGGTTTCTGTATGGATATTTCCTTTATCGTTAAAAACCCACCATAAGGTTTTATCCCCTTTTAATACCTGGTCAGCCAAAATACCATTGCCTTCCATAGTTTTTGGAGCAACGTATCCGCAAGGATAATTAATTGGGCAAAGATCATTTTCAAAATCAAAATAAGGATAATCTCCTTTATCTGGATCGTATTTTAAGTCTCCGTCGACATCCATAAATGGTGCCAGGTAAAAACTCTGGAAACGGTCAGTAAATTCAGGATGAGCCGGGTAATTTTTTATGCTTTCAGGCATAACATAGCCGGCAGGTGGTGTTCCCCCGTTAGTAGCGCAGGCAGCAATAAACTCTTCCACATCAGCGCGGGTAAGTACAAAATGCCGGTCATAAAAGTCGCAGACTTCTGCATCTACTGACGCAGCGCCATCTTTTGACAAGGGGCCTGTCCAAAAGTCGTTACCGATTTGTCTGTAACGTTGTGCAGCAAGTTTCAGCTGGCCGTTAACATCAAGTCCGCCAATCCATAAAGCAGCAGAAAACATGGATGTTTTGGTTGTGTTGCCGGGAATGAAATATTCAGGGCTACCCTGTAAATCCCACCACATGTCTCCTCCGGTATTTATTCTTGCCCTGACGTTATTGATATCAAGGTCCGTTGAGGAAGAAGGGGGTAAACAGGCTTCAGCCACACTTTTATTATTATTGTTACTCTTGAGGGATTTTAAAACCGGCCACTTATCAGCATAGTTGGGTTTAGACAATCCTACGATTAAAACTGTAAATAATAAATAACGAAAAATATTTTTCATGGTTGTGATTTTAAAATGTTCTGTCATCATGTTGATTAAAAAGCCAAAGAAACTCCGAGACGTATTCTTCTTGGTAAACTATAATTATATGGGTTGTTAACTTTAATAGCATATTGGTCGATGTATGCCTGTGTATCAGTCTGTGCTGCGATCTGAGCCTGATAATCTGCCGAAGAAAGATAACCGTCGTCATCAGGATTACCTGTAGCGCGGTAAACAGCCATAATGTTTTTGCTGTTCAAAACATTCAGTACTTCAAGGTAAATGTTCATATACAGCGGCCTGCCTGTTTTTGCGCCTTTTTTGCCGGTCTTTATAAAAATGTCTTTGTCTAAACGGGCATCGATCCTGAATTGCCATGGCATTCTTGAACCATTGATCTGACCTTCCAGAGAATAGGCACCGGAGCCAACCAGCGTTCCAACTACAGTAGCTGAACGGCTGTAAGGAATCCCGGAACCACCGTTTATAGAAACATTCAAACCGGTATTTTTCAAAAGCTGGGTAGTTTTAACTTTATCAGTGCCTTTGATCTTTCTTGTGATCTTCGGACCGTTATATTCTTTACCTTCTCCGTAACGATAATCTATTACAGCAGTAATAGAGTGACGCCTGTCAAAATCAAGAGGTGTAATGGTTCTTAAGTTTGGCTGATTTGCACGGATAAGGTTGATTCCTGATTCAGAATTTGAACCGGTACCTGAAGCAAACTGAAGCGTATAAGTTGCTTTTAACCAAATATTTCCGGTTCTTCTAAGGTCGTAGGAAGCCGTAAATCCCTGTACGGTACCAAAGTCAATATTATTATATGAAATGTAGGAAACAGGATAAGCGCCCGAATACCTGTAAACCTGTATCATGTTTCTTTGCTCACGGTAATAGGCAGATATCTTTATTGAAGATGAATTACTGAGTTTTTGCTGGAATCCTAATTCGTAGTCGATGGTCTTTTCAGATTTCAGGTTAGGATTGTTAATAGCATTTTGGCCCTGGTTGTAAATAAAGAAATATTCTGTAGGATTCATTATGTTTCCGGTAGATGGCCTTTGAGTCAGCACATCATAATGAGCAAAAAACAATGCTTCATCAGAAATAGGGAATGAGAAAGAAATACGCGGCATAAAATTCAACTGAGGATCATAGTCGGTAAAGGCACTTGAATTTACCTCTTTCTGATCTGGATTTACCAAATATGGAGCGATACCGGTGGATGTTTCGATAGAAGAGGGGTCACTGATTTCAGTACCGGCAGCATTATACCAGGTGCTTCCGCTCCGGTATCCTCTGATTGCGGTAGGATTTTTTATATTGTCAACATAAACCACATAATCAGATCCCATATTTGAAGGGTGCGGGCCTAACTCGCTAACCTCATTAACAGTTTTTGCTTCGTACAGCAAATAAGGGTCTTTTAACACTTTCTGATTGGCATCGTAACGGTCAAGACGAATACCAACGTTAAAAATAAGGTCGTTAAAGGCAAATTTATCCTGAATAAAACCTGCAATGTAAATAGGTTCGAATGCACCTATCGGCCTTGCGTATCTTCCGTTATCATCCAGCTGGGTAAAGAAATCGTCAAAACTTGGTTTTCCTTTGAGCTTTTTGCCTGTATGGTCATATCCCATATAAGAAACGTAAGAATTTCCACCGTTTAATAATTCATCTGCGCTGAACATATCAATGGTAAATGTGGATGGCTCGTAACTGTCCACATCAATCCATTCACTGCCATTAGGATCCAACCCGAGTTTTTCTCTCAGGTTATAGTCAACCAAAGCCTGTTCACTGGAAGAAACCAGACGGTCGTACCATATGGTATCCTGGTAAACACCGTATGCATCAGTAACAATATGAGTATGTTCGGGGCTTTTATCAAGCTGTACAATATGTTTGTTAACCTGCTGGCGAATAGCCTGCCATAAACCAACCGGGCTGTAACTAATATTACGGTCGTTGCGCTGTTCATAATAAAACCCGAGTTGTATAGCATGGTTGCCAATATCTGCAGAGGCATTAGCAGTGATACCAAACTGGGTTGATTCACCATGATAGTACTGATTATATGGGATGCCTACGTTGGTCCATAATCCGTAAACATTATCACGGCTCAGGAAAACACCATTGATAAGGCCTCCGCCAAGCTGAATCTGGTCGAGGTTTCGGTAATGATTATCAGGGTTGCCCTCATATAAATCATAGTAGTTTTGAGTGTAATTTGACAGAATCGGGTTTATTTCGGTCTGTTCAAAAGTCACGAGTGTATCAGCGAAACCATTGTGAATGTATCCTGACATACCGGTTACATCATCTACTCCTTCTTCATAAGAGCGGGTAGAATAGGTCTTCATTTTTCCAACATAACCATATTTAAACAAGTCATCTTTAAATTCAGGGTCCTGAATAGTACGTGAGGTTTTTGAATAGTCACCCTGTATAGAGTAAAAAACGTTTTTAATGGTAGCCTTACTATTGTTGTCCGCGTTAAATCGCTGGGTAAAACGGCCATAAACGCGCCATGAATTGTAAAGATCTTCCGGATTTTTCTTCCAGTTCAGCAGGGAGTAATCACGGACGTATGATTTTCCCCAGTTATACTGCCAGGTGCCGCCAAAGGTAAGGTTGGTAGTTTTTGATGTGCGCACGTCAATTTTTCCGGAAAGGTTTAGGTCGTTGTTTGCAGAATTCAATTTGCTTGGAATGTTTTCAAAATCGGCATTGCGTAAAAATTCTCCGGCAGTGTATGTTCCCATGCCTTGTCCTGTCGGGACCAGCGGATACTGTTCGAGGCGGGCAACAACATCATCAAGCGCTTTCCAGTTTCCTGTTTCAAAAGGACGGGGATCTTTTTCATAGGTGTATTCTGCGGCAATGAAATACCCAAGCAGGGCAGTGGTTTGCGTTGAGTCACGGCCTTTGATCAAAGGTCCCTGAACGTTTAGCGCAAGGAGGTTGTAACCGAATTTATCCAGAAATTGTGAAGTGGTTCCTTCGAAACCAATCCCAAATTCGCGTGAAGCACCTTTGGTGGATATTGATAAAATACCGCCGGTTGCATCACCGTATTGTGCCGGAGTACCACCGGTAATAACAGTTACCTGTTCTATGGCTGCTTTAGGTACGGAAGATGAACCACGTACTTTTACACCGTCGACATAAGTAATGGTACCATCACTACGCGCCCCCCTGATACTTCCCATGGATCCGTCCTGGGAAAAAACGCCGCCAACCTGTATAGCTACAGACTGTGCCGAACGTCCGGGCATCTTTGAGATTTCTTCCGAGGTCATTGTTCCACCCGAAGATGTCTGATCCTTGCTGATCAAAGGTACTTTATAGTCTACCACTTCGAAAGTTTCAATATTGATAGCTGAGGACTCCATCTGGACATCCTGAAAAGTAATCTGGTTGGCAACAATCACCAGGTTCGTCACCATAATTGGTTTATACCCTACGTATGTAGCTTTTACATCATATTTTCCGGGAGGAATAGGTTTAATAGTGTAGTTTCCATCAAAATCGGATGTGGTACCACCGGATTGTTTACCACCTTGTTCAATAATGATATTGGCAAACGGAATCGGTTCATTTGTGGCCTTATCGGTAATTTTCCCTTTAAGAGTCCCCGATTGCGAAAAAGCCACCAGGTTTGCTGATATCAATACAGCTGCTGTAATAAGTAACTTTCGAAGCATATTTAATAGTTTATGTTATTTTTTGTCGAGTAAAATTGATTTTAAAAAGGTCGGTAAAGATATAAATATTCGGTTTAATTATCCAAATATTTTTTTTTATTGCAAAAAATTTTATCAGAAAAAAGAAATAATAGGAGTACAATTATTCATGTTTTGTCGTTTAGTTTAACAATATTGGATGAACTAATTTATTGATGTAATAGTATTTTAATAAAGTGTCCCAAATTTATGAATTGAAATAGAATGTTTTATAACCGATAAGTTAACGGCAGGAAAAAAAAAGTTAACGGTTTTAAATAAAAGTAATCGGGGAAATAAGATTACATTATAAATTTTGTATCGTATGTATTACTTTTTCCTTTTTTCTTCTGGAAACAGGTACTTTGGAACCATCAGACAATAGGATAGACCCACCGTCGTTCTTCAAAAAACCTTTTATATATTTGATGTTGACCAGGTGGGATTTGTGAGGTCTAAGAAAATCTAACTCGCCAAGTAATTGTTCGGTTTCTTTCAACGTCTTGGAAATTAACAAGGTCTTTCCATCTTTGAAGAAGAATTTTGTATAATAATCATCTGATTCGCAACGAACGATATCGTCGGTTTCCACAACATGGATTTTTTCCGAAGTAGATAAAACTATTTTCTTTGATGCAGATTTTGTTTTGATGTTCTCAAGAAGCACCTTTATATTACTGCTCATATCAGAAACGTTTCTTTTTTGCTCTACTTTCTGCAACGCGTTAACAAGATCTGAAGGGATAATTGGTTTCAGCAGGTAATCCAGAGCGCTGTATTTGATGGCTTTTATGGCATACTGATCATATGCGGTCGTGAAAATCACCTCGAAATTAACTTCATTTACATCTTCCAGCACTTGAAAGCCGCTTCCATCAGGCATCTGAATATCCAGAAACACGACATCCGGTTTGTGTTCATGGATGGCTTTTATCCCGGATTTATAACCATCGGCCGTAGCAACAACGGTTACATTTTCACAATAGCGTTTTAATAATCCTGCCAATGCATCGCAGGAAGTTTTTTCATCGTCGATTATGATTGCTCTGAGCATGGTATTAATTTTTCACAAAAATATACAAATTAAACTTCCTTATAAATAATTAATATTTCAACCCTTGTTCCGCAGGGTTGGTTTTGATCGTCTTTCAGATCGGTTATCTTGACATTAAGCTGATCTTTATTACTCCTGTTCAATATCTCAAGCCTCTTCTGAGTGATAAACATGCCTTTAGATTTATGTTTCAGCCCTGACTGCGACTTGATTTCCGCGGCCTTTGCGCGGCCCACACCATCGTCTTCAATAACACAGGTAATGTATTCTTTATCTTTTAGTTTCAATTGTATTTTAAGCGTTCCGACCCCGTCCTTGTTAAGTAAACCATGTAAAATTGCATTCTCGATGAACGGTTGAATGATCATTGGAGGGATTTCCAGAAACTCTTCATCAATATCGGGATCGATATCAAAAATATAGTTGAATTTATTATCAAAACGCAGGCGTTCTACATCAAGGTAAATTTTCATAGCCGTGAGTTCATCGCTCAGATTTACATAAGGTTTTTGCGAATGAGAAAGAATAAACCGCATCAGGCTGGCAAATTTTGCCAGGTAATTTATCGCCTTATCGGTGTCATTTGCAATAACAACACTTTGTATTGAATTAAGAGAATTGAAAATAAAATGCGGATTCATTTGCAGCCGAAGCGAAGTCTGTTCTAAATTAAACATCTGTTTTTCTATCTCCAGTATCCGTTTTTCGTCTTCATGACGGATACGGATATTCCGTAATCTCAGAAAAATAATGTACCAGGCAAGGAGCGCAATAAAAAGCCCTGATCCGATCCGGAACCACCAAGTAAGCCACCATGGCGGCGTAATAATTATTTTAAATGAAATGCCTTTCTCATTCCAGATACCATCGCTGTTGGAGCCTCTCAATCTAAATATGTAAGTTCCGGGTGGAACACGGGTATAAAAGGCATAACGGCGGGATGCATCGCAATAATTCCAAGTATTGTCAAAGTTTTCAAGAAGGTAAGCGTATTTGTTTTTCGAAGGATTGGAATAATCCATCGCGGCAAATTCAAATGAAAAAAAATTGTCGTCATAAGATAATAATATGGTATCATTATCTGAAATTTCCCGAGGCTGTAATTTATTAAAAATATAAAAACCAGTAATGGCTATGGGCGGCACATAGTTGTTTGTCAAGATATTTTCAGGATAAAATGAGTTAAATCCATTCATCCCTCCAAAAAACATCTCTCCGGTTTTTTCATTATGAAAAGCTGCATTCCTGTTAAATTCATTGCTTTGAATACCATCTTTGACATCATAATTCACAAAAGTTTCGTTTGATTTGTTAAATTTAGTCAGTCCGTAATTTGTTGATATCCAAAGGTTGTTATTATTATCTTCGAAAATGTTATAGGTGACATTATTTGGCAACCCGCTTTCTTCGAGGTAATATTTGATTTCTCCGGTAGCTCTGTTGAACCGGTTTAATCCGCCACCCCAGGTCGCAATCCAGAATACACCCTCCTTGTCTTCATAAAGAGAGAAAATCTTGTCGGAGCTTAATGTATTGTATTCATCCGAATTTTTTCTAAAAATGGTAAATTCATTGGTCACAGGATTGAACCTGTTTAATCCGCCAAGCGTGCATAGCCAGAGTATGTTTTTTTTATCCTCATAGATGCTGTAAACCGTGTTGTTTGAAAGTGAATTATTATTTTCAGGGTTTTTTACATAACGTTTGAATGTTTGATTTTCCCGGTTAAAACGGTTGAGGCCGTTATCTGTAGCCACCCACATGATCCCCAGGTGGTCCTCCATGATAAAATTAATTCTGTTGTTACTCAGGCTGTATGGATTTTTTGGATCATGGTCAAAATGCCTGAAATATTTTGTTTCGGGATTATAAGAACAAATTCCAGCATCAAAAGTCCCAAACCAGAAAATTCCGTTTTTATCCTGATAAATCTGACGTACCAGATTGCTGGGAAGCGAATTTGAATTTAAGGGATTAGATAAAATAAAACTATATTTTCCCGATTCGCGGTCGTAAATATTTATTCCTTTATCCGTTGCAATCCAGACTTTGCCTGTCTTATCCTGAAAAATGGACCAGACATTATTATCATTAAGGCTGTTTTCATTGTTGGTCAGGTGTTGTATGTGATTGAACCGGTTCGAATATTTGTCAATTTTACTCACCCCTTTCCAGGCAGTGGCAACCCAGATAATTCCCGATTTATCCTGAAAAATTTTATTGATATAATCGTTACTCAGGCTTCTGTTGTTATAAATGTCGTTTTCATAGGAATTAAAACCGTCTTTTAGTTTGTTATACCTGTTGAGCCCGCCACCATAGGTTCCAACCCATATAGTACCTTCATTATCCTGTAGAATGGTTCTTACCCGATTGTTGCTTAACGAATTTTTTTCCGATTCTTTATGCGTATATTTTTTTATGATTTTGCCTTGGGAGAGGTTGTATATATCAATCCCGCCATCAGAACAGATCCATAAGTTATCCTTATCATCAATTAGCAAATCCCTTATCAGATCATTCATCAACGTGTTAATTTTACCATGGTCGCTGTACCAGTGGGTAAAGATTTTATTTTTTTTATCAAAATAATTCAGGCCTTCATTGGTTCCGATCCATAAGTTTTTTTCCTTATCCATCAGGATACAGTTGATGTTGTTGTTGCTGAGGCTGTTGGCATTGTTGGGATTAAGCCTGAAATGATAAAAATAACCGGTTGTTTTATCAAACTTGTTTAACCCGTTGCTCGTTCCTACCCACAATGTCTTACCGTCTTCTTCAATTATAGAGTAAACCGTATCGCCACTGATACTGAAGGGATTGTTATGATTGCTTTTATATTGCGTGAATTTTTGAGTTTTAAAGTTATAGCTGTTCAGGCCTTTCTCGGTTCCGATCCACAGGATTCCATACCGATCAGTAAGTAATGAATACACTGTTTGATTGCTGATTTCATTGGGATTACCTGTAATGGAAGATTTGAAGGTTAAAAACTGATAGCCGTCATACCTGTTCAGCCCGTCCCATGTACCAATCCACATATATCCTTTTGAGTCCTGCGCAATACAATATGCCGAGTTTTGCGAAAGCCCCTTAGCTACGATATAGTTTTCTGAAGAAATCCGGTCAAAATTTATATCAGGATTGTTCTGTCCTTCCGAAAAATTGGTGAAAATTATACAGAATAAAAAAAGCCAAACAGCATTCAGCATTTTAAGGTTCGGTTTTTTTCTTCTGAAGTAATTCATGTTGAACCTTTATTTACCAACCCTGGTGGATTTGCCTTTTTTCTGTTTAGGTGTGAATAAACGTTTGAAAAAACCATCTTTTTTATGCTCACGGTTAACCTGAGATTTTTTTGCCGTCTGCTTCATCATTTTTTGCGTGGTCTTGTCCTGCATGGCATAATGGCGGTTAATGGCGTCCTCATAAGCCTGTTCAGCTTCTTTTTCCTTTTGTTTTTTATCCTTTTCAAACTGTTTGCGCCTTTGAGCTTCCTGGCGCTTGCTCTGTTGAAATTTACTGCAACTCTCCGTTGAAACTGTAAAGGTGAAAGCAAGCAATAGCAAAATTATATTTCTGTAAAATCTCATCTTTTATGGCAGATTGGTTATTTTTGTATAAAGTTTAGAAACGATAAAAATATTAAGTTTAATAATACCACACAGATAAAATAAAATAAAATAATCACAAAATTATCCACAATAAATAACGTTCTATTACTGAAATTGTTTTAATGGAATTTTTCAAACATCATAAATTACTAATAATCATCCCCGTTCTGGTGTGTGTTTTATTTTCCTGTAAAAAGGAAGTAAAGGACCCGATACCCGATGTATATGTTAACCTGTACCTGGATATTTCCTCGACTTTTTACATAGAATTGACTTCTGTTGGCGGATGGGTTAATCTTACCGGAGGATATAAAGGAATTGTTGTTTACCGTTTATCAACAGATGAATTTATGGCATTTGAAAGAGCATGTCCGTATGATTGGCAGGTTGATTCTGCCTATGTCAATGTTGAACCTTCCGGATTGATGATGAAATGTAACAGTTGTGGTTCTGAATTTCTAATCATTGACGGTTCTGTCGTTAACGGCCCTTCTTCAATTGGTATGAAACAGTACCACACAAATTATGATGGACAAATATTACGCATTTATAACTAATTACAAATCCGATGAAAAAAATATTTTTTACCCTGCTTGCACTCACCATTTCACTGATTTCTTTTTCACAAAGAAAACCTGATAAGGATTTTATTAACCAGGTTTCATTGCAGGAAGCCAAAAGCCACGAAAATGTACTTAAAGTTGGCAACTCCAAATTAGGCGATAATTATGACCTGAAATACCACCGGATGAATTGGTCTGTTAACCCTAACGTGAACTATATCAGCGGGTCGGTTACTTCATATTTTGTCGCGGTCACCTCACTGAGTCAGTTGTCTTTTGAACTGAATCAGATATTAACCATCGACAGTGTGAAGTATCATAATAGCAATTTGACATTTAACCATCCGGATAACACTTTTTATTTTAGCCTGCCAGCAAGCATACCTTCAGGAACATTAGACTCTGTTTGCGTTTTTTACCACGGTGCGCCACCTTCAGGCAGCGGTTTTGGTTCTTTCATACAATCCGATCACGACGGAACTCCTATTATATGGACGTTATCGGAACCTTTCGGTGCGCCAGACTGGTGGCCATGCAAAAATTCATTAAGCGATAAAATAGATTCCATTGATGTCTATGTTACAACACCAAGTGTAAACAGGGTAGGAAGCAACGGAACCCTGATTTCTGAAACCACAGCAGGCGCAAATAAAATTTACCACTGGAAACACAGATATCCGATAGCCACCTATTTAATTGCTATTGCCGTAACCAATTATGCCGCCTACTCCGATTATGCCACACTTCAGCACGGCACTCTTGAAATACTGAATTATGTTTTTCCGGAAGACCTTGCTTATGCCCAGGCGAGCACGCCCGACCTGATTCCGGTTATGCAATTGTACGACAGTTTATTTTCCGATTATCCCTACCTGAACGAAAAATATGGCCATGCACAGTTTAACTGGGGCGGAGGCATGGAACACCAAACCATGACTTTTCTTGTGAATTTTGGTTACGACCTTATGGCTCACGAACTTGCGCACCAATGGTTTGGAGATAAAGTTACATGCAGCAGCTGGCATGAGATATGGATAAATGAAAGTTTTGCTACCTTTTTAACAGGCTTGACATATTACTTCCTTTCAGATAATAATGCCTGGCGCACCTGGAAACTAAATGCCCACGATCAGATAGTTTCTCTACCAGATGGCTCTGTATATTGTGACGACACGACAAGTGTGAATCGTATTTTCGACGGACGTTTATCCTACAATAAAGGAGCCATGGTGCTGAATATGCTCAGAGTTAAAATTGGTGATTCTGCGATGTTTGCATGTTTGAATAATTTTATTACCGATGCCCAGTTGGAATACGGTTTTGCAAATACGGATGACTTTAAAGCTCACGCAGAGTTGTCATCAGGTATGAACCTGACAGACTTTTTCGCCGACTGGATTTATGGGCAGGGTTATCCGACTTATTACCTTAATAATACAGTTTTCGCCGACAGTTCAGTAATTCTTACTATTTCTCAGCTGCAAAGCCACCCTTCAGTAAGTTTTTTTGAACTGCCTGTTCCTGTGTTGTTTTCGGATAATACTCACGATACCCTGATCATATTTGATAATACCACGAATTTCCAGTCTTTTGATGTTCAGTTGAATTTTATTCCGGACCAGATCACATTTGATCCTGAAAATGAATTGATTGCTGTATTAGATACCTGTATCGTAAATTTGTCAAATGAAGTGGATATGGCGCAAAATTTTATCATTTACCCAAATCCATCCGGTGAATTCATTATTATTGATGCCGGACAGCAAAAGATTAAAAAGATCCAGGTTTATGATTTGAATGGAAAGATAATAAGTGAAATAATACCTGATGCTGCTTCCAATCAGTTCAAATATGATTTAACAAACCTGGAAAAAGGTACGTATTTCATTAAAATTACCACCAAAGACAATATTGCCACTAAGAAAATCGTTAAGCTTTAAGTTTTGCCCTGCTTATCAGGTTTTCCTTATAGACAAATAAAATTACATATAATAAATTAATTTGTCAAGCCCTTGATTTTTGGCAAAATATATCGTATCTTTGTACTCTTTTTTTTGTATTTTATATTAATAATTTGTAGTTATGAAATTGTCGGAATTCAGATTCCATTTACCTCCGGAACTAATAGTTGAAAGGCCTGCTAAACAGAGAGATGAATCAAGGCTCATGGTACTCAACAGAAAAACACAAACTATTGAACACAAGGTTTTTAGGGATGTGCTTGATTTCTTTCAGGATGGAGATGCGATAATCATAAATAATACTAAGGTTTTTCCTGCACGGCTTTACGGACGTAAAGAGAAAACAGGTGCAAAAATCGAAGTTTTCCTGCTGCGTGAACTGAATCATGAATCTCGCCTGTGGGATGTACTTGTGGATCCTGCACGTAAAATTCGTATCGGGAACAAGCTGTACTTTGGAGATAATGATAACCTGGTGGCTGAAGTTATTGACAATACAACTTCCAGAGGAAGGACCATCCGCTTTTTGTTTGACGGGCCGTATGATGAATTTAAAAAAATTATCGTATCCTTAGGGGATACTCCGTTGCCGAAAATTATCAAACGACCTACAGAACCCGAAGATAAAGAACGTTATCAAACAGTTTATGCCAGACACGAAGGCGCCGTAGTAGCCCCGACAGCAGGACTTCATTTCAGCCGCGAGCTGATGAAACGCCTTGAACTTAAGGGAGTTAATTTTGCCGAAATTACGCTTCATGCCGGCTTGGGCAACTTCCGCACCATCGACGTGGAAGACCTTACCAAACATAAATGCGATTCAGAGCAGGTGATTATTGACGAGAAAGCCTGCAAGGTCATTAACAAAGCAAAAGAAAATAAAAGGAATGTTTGTGCTGTTGGTACGACTTCCATGAAAGCTGTCGAGTCTTCAGTAACTATTACGGGGATGGTACGGCCGTTTAGCGGATGGACAAATAAATTTATTTTTCCTCCATATGATTTTGGCGTGCCCAATTGCATGATCACAAATTTCCACCTGCCACAGTCATCCCAGATGATCATGGTAGCTGCCTTTGCCGGATACGATTTTCTTATTAAAGCATATAAAGAAGCTGTTGCCGAAAAGTATCATTTTTTTACTTACGGCGATGCGATGATGATTATTTAATTTGTTTTCATTATTATTTTAAAAGTCGTTCATATTATATTTATGTGGACGACTTTTATTATTTTTGAACAAATCTTTCGGTGTGAAAAAATATGCTATCATAGTCGCAGGGGGTGCCGGTAAACGGTTTAACTCTGAATTACCCAAACAGTTTGTACCGGTTTGCGGAAAACCGTTAATCATTCACACACTTGAAGCTTTCATAAAGCCGGTGCCCGATATAGAATTTATTGTAGTTATCCACCCGAAAATGCGGAAAAAGTGTGAATCAATACTTGAAGCATTCCCCGTTTTAAATTGCATACTCGCTGATGGCGGTCCCGAACGTTTTCATTCGGTAAAGAACGGGCTTGCAAAAATTACCGATGAGAATTCCCTGGTGGCCATACACGACGCTGTCAGGCCTTTTGTTTCCGCAGACGTAATTTTAAACGCTTTTAAAGAAGCTGAATATTACGGAAATGCAGTTCCAGCCGTGAATATAAATGAATCGGTACGCATCCGGAAAGGCGCATTAAATGAACCTCTTGACAGGACATTCCTGTATAAAGTGCAAACACCGCAATGCTTCAAAACAAACCTTATCAAAAATGCTTACCGGCAGAATTTTGACGAAAAATTTACCGATGATGCCATTGTGCTGGAATCCACAGGCGAACGTATCCATCTTATTGACGGCAATGTCGAAAATATAAAAATTACCTATCCTTCCGATATGATTGTAGCTGAAGCCTTGCTAGAAAAAACGGGCTGATTAATTTAAAAAATCCATACGAAATCACTCATTTCCTTTGCGTTAACTCAGATTAATCGTTAATTTAAATCAGTGGTATGAAAAAGAAATTATTTTGGTGTTTCATTTTTGCAATCTTGTTAGGTTGTTCACAGCAAGAAAACAACTTACCCATAGCTAAGCCGGAAAAAGCAGGAATGTCTTCAGAACACCTGAATCTTATAAAGCCTTTAATGCAAAGGTATGTGGATGAAAATAAATTGCCAGGAATGATCACTATGGTTGCCCGCCATGGTAAAGTAGTTCATTGCGAAAAATTTGGATTGATGGATGCTGGTAAACCTATGCAATTCAATACTATTTTCAGAATTGCGTCAATGACAAAGCCTATCACAAGCGTTGCTGTGATGATGTTATATGAAGACGGGTGTTTTCAGTTAGATGACCCGGTGTCTGATTATATTCCTGAATTTAAGAATATGAAAGTGTTTTCATCACAGGATAAAAATGGAATGCATGTAGTGGATCAAATAAAACCCATGACTATCCGTGATCTTCTGACACATACATCCGGCCTTGCCAGCGGTGGCCCGGATACTCCTATAGATTCAATGTACAGGGCGGCAAATCTCTCTGAAGGAACTTTAAAAGACATGGTCCGGAAACTTTCAAAAATTCCACTTTTATATCAACCGGGTTCCAGATGGAATTATGGCAGGTCAACGGATGTATTAGGGTATTTAATTGAAGTTATTTCAGGCAAACCGTTAGATGTATTTTTAAAAGAGAGAATATTCAAGCCTTTAAAGATGAAGGACACTGATTTTTATGTCCCTAAGGAGAAATTAAACCGCCTTGCTGCCGTTTATGCTCCGGCAGATCCCACCGGGATTAAAGTTATAATGCCAGATACACGTGATATTTCCGTACCTGTGAAATTTTTATCAGGCAATGGAGGGCTTTTTTCAACGGCTACCGATTATATGGTTTTTTCGCAAATGTTGCTGAACAAAGGGGAATATAACGGGGTGCGGCTTTTAGGGAGCAAAACGGGGATCAAGTCCAAAAGTTGTGGACTAAAGAAAAAATGTGGATTTTTGCAGAAACAAGTTTTCTGATATGAATGATTCTTTTAATATATTGATGAAGTTAATCCTGCCCGAGTCCATTGAAGAATAC
>Ga0208789_1000841_pt1 | contig 22566 bp, 16 predicted proteins | sample Methanotroph_Enr_FD_187368 | JGI IMG/M metagenome (GOLD analysis project Ga0208789, IMG submission 187368) | Enriched soil microbial communities from Old Woman Creek wetland in Ohio, USA - Methanotroph_Enrichment_5 (SPAdes) (version 2) | ecosystem: Environmental > Terrestrial > Soil > Wetlands...
TCGTAGACGGCATCGGCAAAGGTTGCGAGCTGGCAGGCGCGGCGCTGGTCGGCGGCGAAACCGCAGAAATGCCGGGCATGTATGCCGACGGCGAGTACGATCTGGCCGGGTTTTGCGTCGGCATCGTAGAAAAAAGCAAAGTGCTGGACGGCGCAAAAGTCAAAGTCGGCGACAAACTGATAGGTATCGCATCATCCGGCCCGCACTCCAACGGCTATTCATTAATCCGGAAAATCATTAGCCACAGTAATGTCGCACTCACCGATTCTTTCAATGGCCAAACCTTGGGTACAGCCTTGCTGGAACCGACCCGAATCTATGTCAAATCGTTGTTGGCGCTACTGGATAAAGTGCCAGTGCATGCGCTGGCGCATATCACCGGCGGCGGCTTGACCGAAAATCTGCCACGAGTGCTACCTACAGGCACTAAGGCGAATATCGACCTTGCTTCCTGGGAGTTTCCAGCCATCTTCAAGTGGTTGCAGGAAAAAGGCAATGTCTCGCTGCCGGATATGCTGACCACCTTCAATTGCGGCATCGGCATGATCGTCTGCGTGGCTCCAGAAGATGAACATGCGACACTGCGAACCCTCAGCCAATTGGGCGAAACCGCTTTTACTATCGGCGAACTGGTTGAGTCGGAAAGCAAGCCGGAAGTTAATTATCTGTAAAATGACCTTATTCGTTCCCGTTTAAGGCATTTGACCACGGACAACCGTATGGAGCAGTTGCTCTAACTCCTGCATAACTCACATGGACGTGGGGAATGCAGATATTGCGTAACATCATGGATGGCGTGTATCTTTAGGCGATGCAGGAGCAATTACTGAAGAGCCAATATCTGTCCCTGCGTCATCCGCAGCAAAAATCTCTTAGCTACTACGTAAAACATCAACCCCTTGCTTTTCCGTCGGCACGGACGGACTTTTGATGTGACCTTGATTACGAATCGCACTTCTGTTCCTGCATAAGCCATCTACCCATGATTTCCACTCCTTCAACCAGGACTTTAACGTCCGGAATTATCACGAAGGCAGCCCGCTTAAAACCTGCGAAGACCAAAACATCGCCGTTTACATCGCCATTCCTGACGACTCGAAAGCCAGCGCCACAAACAGCGGATGAGGCAAAAACCGGGCATCATGAAACAGCGCGGCGCACACTGGCGGAACATCCCTTCGGCGTTCTCATACATCGCGCCGGGATGAACCACTTTTTAATGCGCGTTTTGGGGAAATGTCGCGGCGAGTTTAGCCTGATGGCATGGGACTACAACTTCACTCGCATACTGAATATCCTTGGTGTTGACGCGCTGAGGGATTATTGCGTCCGAAGACCAGGGAATGAGATATGCGTAAAAAAGACGAATTTTGGTGCTGTTTGAGTGAAATTTTGTTGCCATATAAGTCAAATCCCGTGTTTTTTTAAAATAAACTCTACTGAGAACGGCTTAAAACTACTCTGGACTTGGATACTTTCACAGTCTCTGGAACGTGGGAACAAGATCGAAACTTTATTCCTGAGCTGGAAATGCCGTAAATGCGTCGGTTATCCCTATATCCCCTACTGACTACCCACCCGAATCACAACATCCGTCTCCAACCCAACCGGCAAGTCAGTACCTTGCGGCAATTGCACAAACACCTGCCGTACATCAACATCCTTACGTTCTGTAGCAGTCCGGGCAAAAACAGTTTTCTTGCCCATTATCGGCTTGACATGTGTCACTATGCCGTCAATAGCCTTTGTTTCCAGCCCGCGACCTGACAGTGTCGCACGTTGTCCGACTCGCAACATCAGTGCATATGTTTCATCAAGTTCGGCGCGTACTTGCAAATGACTGGTATCAGCAAACAGCATGACCGGCTCGCTGTTGTCTGTGGCGTCACCCGCTTGTCGAAGCACTTCCAAGACCATGCCGTCGCTAGGAGCCCGTAGCTCGGTTTCGGCCAGCCGCGCTTTCTGTAGATTGAGTTTGGCTTCGGCAACTTGCACTTGGGCTTCGGCAACAGCTTGATCTACCGGGCGCACATAATCACGCAAATGGCGCAATTCAGCCTCTGTCGCTTTAACATCGGCCCCACTACGTAGCGCCTCGCTGACCGCCAAATCCTTATCGGACGCAGAAACAACATTTTTTTCCAACAGTCGAGTCATGCGAAGCTCTTGAAGTTTGGCATAATCACTGATCGCTTTTTTGGCGCTAATGATAGATTCCTGGGAACGGATACGGGCTGGATTGACACCGGCCAATAGTTGTTTAAGTTCCGCCTGCGCCAGATCAACAGCAGTCTGATCCACTCTCAACGTGGCTTGATCTTCACTGTTGCTTTGCCGCGCCAAGACTGAACCTTTTTTGACCTCCTGCCCGATGGTTACCAGCGTTTCACTAATAATCCCCGGATGTTTAAAATTCAGCCGCAACACTTGACCTACCGGCTCAACATAACCCACGCCTTGTATAGTCTCCGCCGCCAGCGGCGTTTGGGCATCAACGCCGCTCAGCCATAAACTCATCAGGATACCGGCCAAAAACTGCTTTATTAAAATTCTACTCATATGCTTTCAATAACCCGTCCGTTATTAACGGTCAAAACGCGGTCAAAACGCGACACCAGACGTTGGTCGTGGCAAACTACCACTAAGGCAGCTCCTACATCGCGGGTTTGTTCGATTAATAAATCAATCACGGTTTGCCCATGACGCCAGTCCAATGCAGCTGTCGGTTCGTCGGCGAGCACAATGGCAGGCTTATGAATCAGCGCACGGCTGATAGCAACGCGTTGCCGCTGACCGCCGCTCAGCAAACCGGGTTTTTTATGGGCCATCTTGTCAATGTCCAGCTGTCTGAATAGTTCCGCGCATCGCTGCTCTGCCGCTATCGCAGAAAGCCCGGTATTTTTAGCGGTCAATACGACATTTTGCTGCGCGGTCAAAAACGGCAATAATTGTGCATGCTGAAACACGAATCCCAAGGCGTGCCGCCGTATCCTCACGCACTCATCGTTGCGGCTAAAGTCCACTGGCTTGCCCAGCAGTTCCAGCGTGCCGCTGCTCGGTGTCGACAAGCAACCGATGATGCTGAGCAACGTCGTTTTACCGGAACCGGAAGGCCCCAGCAAAATGCAGGCTTCACCGGCGTTGACTTGCAAGTCGGCGCCGCGCAGCACAGTCTCGGCCAGCTCTCCTTCCCCATAGGTTTTGCCGATCGCGCGGCAGGCAATTTTGATATTCATTGTTGACTAAAGATGACCACCGGATCGAGGCGAAACACGCTACGCAATGATAAACCGGAAGCCAGGATGCAAATCACTAAAAATATACCGATCAAGCCTATCAATACAGGCGGGTAAAATTCTATCGGCAACGGTGAGCGAGCGGTTGCCCAGACCAACGGCACAAATCCAGCAGTACCGATAACAATACCAGCCACGCCGACCAGTAAGCTTTGCAGCAACACGACCTGTGTAAGCAGACGCCGCTCGAAACCGATAGCCATCAGGGCCGCATAATTGCCCAAATTCTCTTGTGTGGTTGCAAACAAAGTTTGGCTGGCAACGATCGCGCCAACCAGCAATCCTAATACCGCTGTCAGAATAACTCCGATTCCTGCGCCCGTTCCCAGCATCCAGTAATGGGCCGTGCGTTCGGCAAATTCATCGCTGGTCAAGACTTCAACATGTTTGATCAGCTGACGCATGTTAGCTTTCACGGCTTGTACATCGGCTCCCGGTTGGCAGCGAATCAGCACATAAGTAATTTCATCATCGCGGTGGCGTTGATCGTAAAGTAACGCATGTTTGAGGGACATGAACACATGCGGCGTACTGGCAAAGGAACGCACCCCTTTGGAAAAACCGCCGATTATTACTCGTAAGCTGCGCATCTGCACGGCATCGCCTCGTGCGTGGACTTGCAGCAGATCCCGATACAGTTCATCGACCACAGCGGTTTGCGGATTGTCGATAATGCGTAACTCGCCCTCCTGCATTTGCCAAGGACCGCCCATTTTATCTTTGTCCAGACCAAGCAGTTGTACAGAAATACTCGAGCCGTCGGGCCGAATCCATGAATTCCATGAAACCATTAGCCCTTGCGCCCAGGACACTTCCGGCGTGCTACGCGCCCGATAAATAGTTTGCCGGGGAATCGGAGTGCCGAAATCCAAGGCCCGCGTATTTTCCGACATCAGCCATAAGTCCACTTGAGCATGTTTTATCAATGCGCTCGTGGTATTGGTCCAGCCGACCAATAAACCGAATTGCGCGGACGCCAGAAAAAAGGCCGTGCTAACGCCGAGTACCGTAAATAGCAGCCGCGGCCGGTTATGCGCCAGCATCATCCAGGCAAGCTGCCACACGGTCTTTAACTGCGAACTTTGCCAAGCTGATACTTGAGATTGAGTCGTCATTGCCGGTGTATTGTCCAGTAAAAACGTCTGTATTTATCAGCAGACATTTTGCAGTCTGACGGTAAGCTCATCCAGCAGTTGCTCACCCATAGCCTTGCCTTCATCCGCATCAAAACTCAAGCTTAAGCCGATGCCATCGCGTACCAGCCATACAAATAATACCGTCCGATACCAAGGAGCCACATGCGACAGCTCCGTCGTCATTTGTGGTTCTATGTCTTTCCAGTTAGACATCTGTTCAGTATAGGGGATGAAGTTCAGGTTAGGGCCGAGGCTGCATTTTTTTAGCTGAAAATGCTCACCCCTTAATTCACCGGTCAAATACTGCAATGGCAGGTAATGTTCCAATGCCGAATTAAAAGCCGCTTGCGTACATTTCACCGCACTTGCAAAATCGCTGTCTCTTTGTCTGGGTACTAACAGCCCATCGACCATAAATCCAGCCAGCTGCCTTTCTTCTTCGGTGTTACGGTTATGAAACCGAGAGATAACGTAACCGTCCCCGTCACGGTCGCCAAGCATGCAGGAAAATGCCGTTAGCAGCAATGTACCCAAAGTGGTCTGGTGAGATTTAGCGGACTCCTGCAAAGCTTGCTTAAAGCTGAGCGGGAGATGACGGTTTACTATCTGACGTGTTGGACTCGCTTCCCGGTCAGGATTCAGGCAAGCGGCCTTCGTTACTGTCTGATTCTGCCACCATTCAAGACGCCGACGGGCTTCGGGGCTGCGTAAAAACTCGGCTTCTCTGCGGCAAATGTCGCTATATTGCAGTGTTAACGCGGGACGTTCGATATGTCGATTAGCGCGTAGCGCTTGATAGTTTTCTAGCAGTTCATTACGCACAATATCGTTTGACCAACCATCGCTGATCAGGTGATGCATCAGCCAAACCAGGACACAGTCGCCGCTTTGCCGGGACCGCATCAACCCAAGCCGCCATAAGGGCGGGTTTTGCAAGTCAAACAGTTGTTTATTCCAGCGTCCGATTTGGGCATAGACATCAGCCATAAAGTCGTTGCCCGTTATCAGCACGTTCTCAAGTTTTATCGGTAGTAACGCAGCTTCAGCAATGCTCAGCAAAAAGCCATCTTTGCCCGGACAAAATGCGGTGCGCAGGTTTTCATGGCGGGCAACCACATGGAAAATAGCCTGTTCCAAAGCAGGACGATCAACATTCCCCTCAAGCCGGACGATTAAGAACAAATGAAATGGCTTGGCAAACTCCAATCCGTAGGCTAGAAATTGTTGTTGCGCGGCACTGGTTGGTATTTCAGCATCAAACGTACGGGGAATTAAATCAGTAGAATCGAGTTTTGGGGCAGCAGATAAAAACTCCTCATTACCCCCCGTAAAGTAATCCACTAAAGCGTCAATATTTGAATGGCAATGTGTGATATTACTTGGAACTGAGTAGCCAAGCTGTTTTTCCAGGGCTGATGCCAAACTGAAATGACCAAGTGAATCCAGGCCAAGCTCACTGAAATCGGTATCGCCAGCGATATTTAAAGCCTCCTCGTGCACTAATTCCGCTACGGCGTTGCGCACCCACGCTTTGAATTGTTCCGAATCAGACACTGGACAGACACATGGAGCAATGGTTGAATCGCCAAAACCTGCTAAAAACTCCGCATGCGGTGCAACTAGACGAGTGCGCGCAAATACGCGATGGCGTAGAAAGGCTAAGGCATCAATAGAGGCGGACGTAGCTAACGGTTGCTGAAAACCTGGAAAACGTGTCTGGGTCATAGCAATGAGTTCATCACATTCCCGTGATAAGGCATTGATGCTTCGTGTAAAAAAATTCTCCGACCAAAGACGGCGCTGTTCATTGGTAGTGCCCAGCGCCTGGATATAAGCGTAATCAGTCAGAACATGCTGGGTTTCTTCTCGGCGGTGACAGGCGTGCGCTTGTTTCCAAACCGGCTGAACTTCATCGCCAAGTTCTTTTAATACTTCGTCTATCCATACCGTATATTCCTCAAAAAACAAAATTCCCAGCCAAACCATATAATGGTACTCAGTAAGACTCTGAAAGTTTAGCGCATTTAACATCCAGCCAATAAAGTCATTAATGGGATTGATTTGCAGCTTCTCAGCTTCGTGTGGGTACAACGCCGTGAGAATTTCCGTATAACGGCGAAACAATTCAATATGCTTAGCTTCCTCAACCTCCAATAATTCTAAACTGTGGGTTTCAGCACCAACGTCACGAATTTGCATTCCCCATGCCAGCACAGCTTCCTCCAAAACAACGAAGCGCTTACAATTCATCAAAGCCAAAGCCCAGTCATAGAAGGCAAGGGCTTCGGGCTGAGTTTTTAACAGCGTTAGATTGACTCCCGTAGTAACAAGAAAAGAATCGGGGAAATAACGTCCACTTTCATGAATCCTGCTCCACTGTATATCTTTTTCCAGATGAAAACGGTAGTTCGTGTTGCGCTTATCAAGTTTAGCCAAGGTGTTTACGAGGCTTGGATACAATGAGTGACTAACCCTTGTTCCTCCTAATTGAGCAAGCGGGATAAACTCTCCCTGTTCCCACATCGCAGCACAGCTGGAACGACGAATTTTACCGCTGCTGGTTTTGGGAATTTCGCCCGAGCGCACTAATACAACGGCGTAAGGCTCAAGCTCGTGGCATTCTACAATGGCCGTTTTAATGCGCACGGCTAAAGCTTGCAGATCTTGTGCATTAAGCTTGTTACTGCGTAAACCAACAACAACGGCTAAACTTTCGCTGCCGTCAGTTTGCAGGGGAAAAGCTGCGACACTACCCGCCATAATCAAAGAATCCACCGCTTCCACCGTCGCTTCAATGTCCTGCGGGTAGCTGTTTTGACCACGAATAATGATTAAGTCTTTAACTCGACCGCAAATATAAAGTTCGCCTGAGTGCAAAAACCCTAAATCACCGCTACGTAAAAATCCGCTTTCGCCGTTCAGCATGGCATTAAAAGGATTTTCCGTTTGTTCTTGTTGAAAATAACCTGAAGCCACGCCTGGACCTTTAATCCATATTTCGCCCACTTGTCCGTCGGATAGTTCCTGGGCGGTGGCAGGATCGACAATACACACTTGAGTAGCATCAGCTGTTCGGCCGCAGCTTACCAAGGATTGCGCGTCTGTACTGTTGTCCAGGACTATGCGATGCTCTGCCAGTGCTTTTCGGTTGAGCGCCAGGGTGGCCAGCTGCTTTCTTCCGGTAACAAACAAAGTCGTTTCCGCCATGCCATAGCAAGGTAAAAAAGCATTTTTATCGAAACCGGCAGGGTAAAAAGCTTCGGAAAACTGCTCCATGACCTCGGGTCGAATAGGCTCCGCACCGCAATAAGCGACTTCCCAGCTGCTAAGGTTAAGTTTGCTGCGCTCCTCTTCATTACTACGTTGCATCGCCAGAGCGTAGGCAAAATTGGCTCCGCCGCTGCTGGTCGCCTGAAAATGACTAATAGCTTGCAACCAACGCGTAGGCTGGCGCAAAAAGCTTTGCGGTGACATTAACACCGAAGTGACACTGGAAAAAAGCGGACATAACAAGCCACCCACCAACCCCATATCATGATAGTGCGGCATCCAGTTGACGCTCAACGCATCGAGCCCTCGACCAAAACCAGCTTTGGCAATCGCCTGACAGTTAGCAACAAGATTAGCGTGGCTGATCTTCACGCCGCGCGGCAGCTGTGTGGAACCTGAAGTGTATTGTAAAATAGCGCTATCTTCGGCGTTGATATGAGGATCGCGCCAGCGTTCGGCCAGTGATAAAGGTATAGAAGCGCTGTTTAACCATTGCAGCTGCGGCAATTCAGCAGCTTGGGGCATACCCACAGAGTCGGTAATAACAAATCGCGTCTCTGCATTTTCGGCGATACGTTTGAGTCGGGCAATAAACGCTTGTTGCTCACCCGCTTTCGCCGTTTGCAATGGTACAGGCGTGGCACCTGCGAACATCACCCCAAAAAAAGCTTCAATAAAGCCAAGTCCGGATGGGTAAAGCAGCAACACCCGCTCACCACGAGCGCCGCGTTCCGTCAACATCGCGGCAATAGCCTTTGCACGTTGGAGCAGCCCCGCGTAACTGACGCTCTCAATCACCCCATCCACTGTGCCTTGAACAAGAAATCGGTATGCGGTGCGATCCGCCAAACTGTCCGCCTGGTTACGCAGCACATCGATAAAGGTGTTATTCATGATTTTCTCCAGCAAGATAACACTGCATTTCTGTGACAAAATTGGCATCTAAACCTGCCGACGATTCAAACATTTTTGCCAAAGTCAGTGTAAAACGCGATGCAGGATGACCGTCGATGATCGCGTGATCGGAGCAGCCGCTAACATGCAACAATTTACGGGCTACAGGCTTTTTTTCCTCATTTAAGCGGATCTGCTCAGTGACTGGACCCAGCAATAAACTGAGCGTGTAAGGACTTGGCGCCGTCGCATAAAAAGGTGTATTCAGCCCTTGGCTTTGCGCGGTCGTCACCATCAAATTGCCCAAATATTTGTTGAACAAAAAAGGATTGTGCTGCATCCGCCAATATAAAAACCGCCTTGTCAAACGCCCTAATAACCCTGGGATTGGAGGGCGTTCCAGTAACGGCGTACGCATCGCAGTACGTAACTCCCATTGAATTTGCGCCATGCTTTTTTGCTGTGTGCCGCGAAAGGTATGCAGTACCAGATGACGGCTGCCGTCCGGCAGTTTCTTCAGCATGGTGGTGGTGATGTCGGCATTCCTAAACGTTATCAAACTATTGCGGTAACGGTAGGTTAATGTGTCAGGGTGCAGTGCGGCGGCTTGCGCCAGGCAATAAATAGCGACTCCATGCAGGGAAATGCCGATGCCCAGTTCACGTTGGTAACTGCTAATGCGTTCAAAAGTATCGGTAACATCAAACTCGCTAAAGGCATACGAAATATCACGGCGAGACATGCTCAGAAAATTGGTGACAGCGTCGCGATTCCAGGTTTTTTCGAGATATTCATCGGTTAAAGACATGCTGATGTTCCAAGTTTAGATTTGAATAATGGATTTGTTCGTATGAACTACTGTTAATAATTTTTGAATTGTTCTTGAAATTCCAACATGAAATTTTGCAGATACTGAGCCCCGTCGATAGGCATCGAGTCATATAAAGAAGCTCGGATTCCTCCAAGTGAGCGGTGTCCTTCCAAACCAATAATGCCGAGTTGTTTGGCTGCTGCTATAAATGGGGTTTCTAAATCCGGCGTTGCAAGGTTAAAAACCACATTGATAAGCGACCGGCTATCGACCTGGGCATGGCCTCGATAAAAGCCTTCAGACTGATCGATGACTTTATAAAGCATGGCCGCTTTACGTTGGCTTTGCTCGGCCATATTCGCTAAGCCGCCTATGTCATTCAGTAACCAGCGGGTAACTAATAACACGACATAAATCGCAAAAACCGGTGGGGTATTGTAGATAGACTTCATTTCGACATGGGGCCGATAGTCGAGGACAGTGGGAATATTGTCGGGAATACATTCCAATAAATCATCCCTGATAATAACGACTGTCACTCCCGCCGCACCGATATTTTTTTGAGCATGGGCATAGACAAGACCGTATTTGCTAATGTCGACAGGTTTAGCAAGAAAATCCGACGACATATCGCAGACTAAGGGCACATTCCTAGTTTCTAACGGTTCTGCAAACTGTAATCCTTCGACAGTTTCGTTAGAACAATAATGAACATAGGCGGCATCGGGATCGATTTTGTATTCATGCTGGCTGGGAACTCTGACAAATTTTTGCGCTTTCCCATTCCAGATTATATTGACGTTTTTTCCCTCTATTTCAGCTTCCTTAAGGGCTTTGGTGCTCCAATAACCGGAAACGATATAGTCGACAGGTTGATTTTTACTCACCCACAAATTCATCGGAATCATGGAGAATTGCAGGCTTGCTCCACCCTGTAGAAAAAGGATGCGATAGTTGTCGGGAACGTTCAATAGAGTTCTTATATTTTTCTCTGTCTCATCCAGAATATCCCGGCAAAGCTGGGAGCGGTGATTAATCACCAAGGCGGATATGCCTGTTCCCGGTACTTCCAAAATTGCTTGTTGGGCTTCAGAAATAACTTTCGGCGGTAAAAGTCCAACACCGCCGGCAAAATTGTATAGAAGTGGATATGTAGCAATCGAATTTGAGCTTGCTTGAATCATTATATTTTTTCAAAGAGATGAGAATAGATAGGAACGTCCATGAATAATTTGAGCAAGTTTTATTGAGGGTGTCCCTAATTTTGTGTAAACGGATTTTTTCAATTATCGGATAGGCATCCGATCCTTAAACATAATACTAAACCGGTTGATGGCTGATTTCCAGTTTTGTAGAGGCATCATCCATTTTTGGCTGATATTCACAACAGCGCCAAGTAAAACAATTTCAACACGGCTTCATCGCTGGGAAGCGCTGCCCGATTTTTGGCCCCCCATCTTAATAATAGTGACGGCAAATACCATGATGACGCCTTTTATCGAGGAGACCTTTACAATCTGTAAGTATAGGAAGCCCTGCTTTCCTGCAAGCAGTCGCTATGCTAGGATGTTTTAACTTGACATCATTGAAAGGACATTCATTATGCCGGAAATCTTAGTTGGTGGTCAGAATGGTACCCAAGTCATTATGGATGCGGCAATGGGGAATCGTCATGGAATGATTTCAGGGGCGACCGGCACGGGTAAGACGATTACCCTGCAAATCCTGGCAGAGGGGTTTTCAAAAATAGGCGTTCCTGTTTTTCTCGCCGACATCAAAGGCGACCTGTCCGGTATTACGGTTCCCGGCCAGCCGCATCAGAAGATTTCAGAACGCATTCAACAAATTGGCATCGCCAATTATCAGCCTCGCGGCAATCCCGCTATTTTCTGGGACATTTTTGCCAAGACCGGACATCCGGTGCGCACCACTATTTCAGAAATGGGGCCATTGCTGCTCAGCAACCTGCTGGAGTTGAATGACACACAAACGGGGGTTCTTTACAGTTGCTTTAAAATCGCCGATGACAATGGCTTGCTATTGCTGGATTTAAAAGATCTGCGCGCCATGTTGCGCTGGATGGGCGACGAGTCTAAAGAACTGCAAACAGAGTACGGCAATATATCCGATGCAAGTCTTGGCGCCATACAAAGACAATTATTGGTATTGGAAGAACAAGGCGCAGAACTGTTTTTTGGCGAGCCTGCCATACAACTGGAAGATTTTTGTAAAACCGATTTTTCAGGCAATGGCGTCATCAGCATTCTTGATGCGACCGAACTGACGACAAAATCGCCGCGTTTATATGCCACTTTTTTACTCTGGCTGCTATCTGATTTATTCGAAAAATTGCCGGAAGTCGGCGATTCGGATCGGCCCAAGCTGGTGCTGTTTTTTGATGAAGCGCATCTGCTTTTTGACCAAGCGCCCAAGGTATTAGTGGATAAGATCGAACAAATTGTCCGGCTGATCCGTTCCAAGGGAGTCGGCGTGTATTTTATCAGCCAGAGTCCGTTGGATATTCCCGAAGATATTCTGGGCCAGCTGGGCCTTAAAATTCAACATGCCTTAAGAGCCTACACCCCGAAAGACCAGCAAGTCATCAAGAGTGTTGCAGCGACTTTCCGTAGCAATCCAAAGATAGATACAGAAGCCGCGATCCAGGAACTGAAAACCGGCGAGGCGTTGGTTTCAGTGCTGAACAAGGATGGCAGCCCGGCACCGGTTGAACGAATTTTCATTTGTCCGCCTGAGTCCCAACTAGGCTCGATATCCCAGCAGCAACGCGATGAAATAATGCGCCGATCACCCTTTAGCGGCCGGTATGAGCAGGAAATTGACCGGGAGTCAGCCTATGAACTACTCAAGAAAAAAGCCGAACGGCAGGATGACAAAGCGGTTGAGGAGCGACAAATCAAGCAGCCGACAAAAACAACATCACGTCAGTCAAGTGAGCGACAAAGCGTCGGCGAAGCGCTGCTAAAAAGTGCGGCACGTAGCATAGGCAGTACGGTAGGCAGGCAGATTATTCGAGGCATTATGGGTTCGTTATTGGGAGGGCGGCGATAATATTGAGGTTAATGCGATGCCATAACATCGCTAAAACGCAAAATTAGTGATGACGGAAATTTGAAGCGCGATACAGCAAGGGCGTCGGTGAGGTGTGGAGTTGCCGGAAACTCCTGTTTTTGTTTACGTTCGAACCGACTTATTCCCGGCCTACACTGGTTTTGATGCACTAATTAAAACCCTGCTCCCGTAACAACTCAACAAACGCTTCCGCCGATACCGGGGGGCTTTTGATATAGCCTTGGTACAAATCGCAATTTTTCTCCCGCAAGAACGCCAATTGCTCAGGCGTTTCTACGCCTTCGGCCAGAACTTTAAAGCCCAGAATATGCCCCATCGCAATAATAGTCGCGGCAATTTCCATATCGTCTTGCAGGTGGGGAATATCATTGATGAAGCTTTTGTCGATTTTCAGCACATCCAGCGGAAAGTGCTTGAGATAGGCCAGTGATGAAAAACCGGTACCGAAGTCGTCAATAGCGAGGCGAACACCCTGGGAACGCAACTTGTTCAAAAGCGCCATCACATTACTCTGATTTTCCAGCAACCCGCTTTCAGTCATCTCCAGTTCCAAGCATTCGGCCGGAAATCCTGTCTCGCTTAAACAGGTGGCGACCAAAGCGCTAATATCTCCTCGACGGAATTGCTGAGAGGAAACGTTGACTGCCAATGTTAGCGGCGGCAAACCTGCATCCAACCACTGGCGGCCTTGTCGACAGGTTTCCCGCAACACCCACTCGCCAATTTCCAAAATCAGCCCGGTTTCTTCGGCGATCGGGATAAAACGTAACGGCGGAATCAAGCCTTCTTCGACGTCTTGCCAACGCACCAATGCTTCCGCGCCGACTATGCGGCCGCTGGCAATATCCACCTGCGGCTGGTAGAAGACGCGCAGATCCCCCTGCTCAATCGCCCGACGCAGCCGGGTTTCCAAGGCGATGCGCTCACGAGCTGCCAGGGTCTGGTCTTCGGAAAAATAGGCATAGCAGCCGCGTCCTTGATCCTTGGCCTGATACAGAGCAGCATCGGCGTGATCCATCAGCACTTCATAGCTGGCGCCGTGTTCAGGGTACAAACTGATGCCGATGCTGGCGCCAATCTGCACATCGTTGCTTTGGCTGAGTTGAAAAGATTTGCTTAAAACCAGGATGATTTCAGAAGCCACCCGTGCGGCATCCTCTGCATGGGCTATGTCTTCCAGCAAGACGACAAACTCATCGCCGCCCAGGCGAGCGACGATGTCTACGTCACGCAACCTTGCCGAGATGCGTGCAGAGACCTGTTTCAATAACTCGTCGCCTGCCAAATGGCCCAAACTGTCGTTGACCGCTTTAAAGCGATCCAGATCAAGCATCAGCAGTGCCAAGCGCTTGCAGTCGCGCCGTTCTACTTCGATGCTGTGTTTAAGCCGCTCCAGCAACAAACGCCGGTTGGGTAATTTGGTCAGCGGATCATAAAAAGCAAGCTGTTTAATCTCTTCTTCGGCGGCCTTGCGCGAGGTAATATCGGAAAAGGATGCAACATAATGATTGACTTGCGCATTCTTATCATCAGGATCCTTCACCGCTGTAACAATCAGCCATTCGGGGAATACTTCGCCATTCTTGCGCCGGTTCCATATTTCGCCCTGCCACGCGTCCGTGCTATTGATGCTATCCCACATCGCGGCATAAAAAGCCTTATCATGCCGCCCAGAACTAAGCAAACTGGGGGTCTTGCCAATGGCTTCCCTGGCGCTGTAACCGGTGATTCGGGTAAAGGCCTGATTGACCTTAAGGATGACATTGTTGCCGTCGGTAACCAGCATGGCATCCTGCAATTCGAAGGCGGTGGCGGCTATTTGAAGATCCACCTCATTCTGCTTTTGATTGGTGATGTCGGTTATGAAGCCGTGCCAAAGCACGGAACCGTCCGCCTGGCGTTGCGGCAGCGCATTGCCGAAAAGCCAGCATACCGGCGCATCATCAAACTTCAAACGATATTCCTGGCGCCATGGCGTTAAGTCCTGCGCCGATGTCCTAAAGGAAGCCTTGAAGTTTTCCAGGTCATCAGGATGCAGCGCCGACAATATCTTGGCCGCGTCTTCACTGACTTCCTCCGGGCTGACCCGATAAATAGTGCGTATGGCCTCATTGGCGTAAGGAATGCAGGAACGGCCATCGGGAAATAGTTGAAACTGGAACACCAACCCCGGCACCTGACTGGCGATTTTCTGGAGTCTATCCAGCGCATCCTGGCTTGCCTGCTCGGCCTTCTGGCGGTCAATCACTTCTTTTGCCAGCTGCATCGCGCGCGAAGAAAGCGCATCGAACATCGAAAGCATGGTTTCGATCAGTTGCTTCATCGCCCCGCTCATTTCCTGGTCGGCTTGCGCCTTAGCCTGGTCCAACGGTGTGCCTGACTGCACCGCCAACACGACCTTGGCCATGCGCATGTCGGTATCGAGAATATGAAAGGCCAGCCATTGGGTCAGAAAGGTGAGAATTTCCTCAATCACCTGATCCAACGGCCTGGTGGTTTTTTCACCCATTATTCTGTTTACGGTAAACAGAAATCGCCTATGATCCTCTTTATGCTTGGCTTCCCAGGCATCCTCAGGAAAGTACGCATGCCACACGCTCTCCTCTGCCTGAAAATGGTAAATCGCGTATTCAGCCAAGTCATTGAAAACATTGTTTAAGGTGGGCACATCGGATTGATAGGCCAAATGACCGGCCAGCACATTTAACAGCTCGACCAATTTTTGGTGCTGTTCGTCAATCAGCGGAACTCCAACCTCAAAATTCTTATTCCATGGAAAAACTTCAACTGAATACATAGTGTTCTCGTCCAACCTAAAGATTTGGCCGGAATTTTGTTGTGGAAATTAAAAATCTCATCTGATTATATAAGCTTTAGCTCACTTGGCTTTATAAAATCTGGTTTTTAAGGCTGGCAGGCCAAGTGACTTCGTATATGTTGCTAGTATAGCTTTGTTTTCTGACACGACTGTGTTTAGTGATAAAATGGAAAATACAGGTAACAAAATCGTGCGGTATAAAAACTGAAGGCTAAAAGCCGGCTCAATAATCACAACAGCGGAAAACCGAAACCATGAACACCCATCCAGTCGAAGCAGCGTCTTCTACCGACATATTTTCCTCGACCTTTTTGATTGGCAATGTCGGCGCGCCGTTTGTCATCGGGCTGGCGGTCGGCTATTTCGCAAAAAAAATGTTGCGCACCGCCTTATTCCTGGGTGGCGCGACCATTGTGCTGCTGTTTGTTGCGGAATATTACGATATTATCGATATCACCGATGAAAAGCTGCAACATGTCGCCACTGCCGCTACGGAAGCGGCAAAAAGCTCCGGCGGTTTTTTAGTTGATCGCCTGACCAGCATTACCAGCAAGGGCGTCAGCGGGGTTGGCGGATTTTTTGTCGGCTTCAAACTGGGCTAAACTCGCTAACACATGATTACACCCTCCACACTGTTTAAATGCCTGGCCGATGAGACCCGCCTACGCTGCGTAGTTTTGCTGCATAAAGAAGGCAGACTCTGCGTTTGCGAGCTGACCCATGCGCTGGATTTATTGCAACCCAAAATATCGCGCCACCTCGCGCAATTACGCCAGAGCAACCTGCTGCAAGACAGCCGCGAAGGACAATGGGTGTATTACCAGATCAACCCCGACCTACCGGACTGGGTATTCGAGATTTTAGATGTCACCGCCAAGCAGTTTGCAACCAATGCCAAACAGCAAAAAGACAGCGGCCGGTTACAAGCGATGGGTGATCGTCCCGAGCTAACGAAATATTGCGGCTGAATTTTTTTGCCTTATAATATTCGTTTATACGAATATATAAATATAAGGAGTAAGCCATGTTGAAAGTTCTGATTTTATGTACCGGGAATTCTTGCCGAAGCGTCTTGGGCGAAGCACTGATTAATCATCTGGGCGGAGGCCGGTTCCAGGCTTTTTCAGCCGGCAGTCACCCGACCGGCAAGGTCAACCCCAACGCGCTGGCGACATTAGCCCGCCACGGCATCCCGACCGAAGGATTTACCAGCCAATCCTGGGATGAATTCGACGACAAAGGCATCGATATTGCGATTACCGTTTGCGATAACGCTGCCGGGGAAGTGTGTCCTGTTTATCTGATGGGGGCGATCCGGGCGCATTGGGGCTTGCCCGATCCGGCCCATGTCACCGGCAGCAGGGAAGTCATTGAAGCGGCTTTTGAAGCTACCTATGCGGCCTTGGAAAAACGGGTACAAAAAATGCTGGCATTGTCGATCGATACGATGTCCGGAACGGAATTGGCTGAAGCGCTGAACAAGATCGGTACAGAAACCCTTTAAATCAGGAAAAAGACAACCATGAATATGCAACTTGCTCCCGCTCCAAAGCGTTTGGGTTTTGTAGAACGTTTCCTAACGCTATGGATATTTGCGGCGATGGCGGCCGGGGTCGCGCTGGGCTATTTTGTTCCCAGTTTCCCCCAGTGGCTAAGCCGCTTCCAGGTAGGCACCACCTCTATGCCCATCGCTATCGGCCTGATCCTGATGATGTACCCGCCGCTGGCCAAGGTGCGCTACGAAGAACTGCCCAAGGTCTTCAAGAACACCAAGATCCTGCTGCTGTCCCTGATCCAGAACTGGATTATCGGGCCGGTGCTGATGTTCGCGCTGGCGGTGATCTTTCTTCGGGACTACCCGGAATACATGGTAGGCCTGATTATCATCGGCCTGGCCCGCTGCATCGCAATGGTCTTGGTCTGGAATGAGTTGGCTGAGGGTGACAGCGAATATTGCGCCGGTTTAGTCGCGTTCAACTCCATCTTCCAGATGCTGTTCTTTTCCGTTTATGCCTATGTTTTCGTCACGGTCCTACCCGATTGGTTAGGGCTGGCTTCAGGCCTTGAAGTTCAGGTCACCATGCTTCAAGTCGCCAAAAGCGTGATGATTTACTTGGGCATCCCGTTCTTCGGCGGCATGTTCACGCGCTTTTTTTTAGTGCGGCGCAAAGGCTTGGAATGGTATGAGGAAACCTTCATGCCCAAAATCAGCCCGGTTACGCTGATTGCACTGCTGTTCACGATACTGGTCATGTTCTCGCTGAAAGGCGAAACTATTGTGCAGCTGCCACTGGATGTGGCACGCATCGCCGTACCGCTGGTCATCTACTTCCTGGTCATGTTCCTGGCCACTTTCTATATGTCAGCCAAGGCCGGGGCTGGCTATCGCATCAGCGCCACGCTATCGTTTACCGCTGCCGGAAATAATTTCGAACTGGCCATCGCGGTAGCTGTAGCGGTTTTCGGGCTGCAATCCGGGCAAGCGTTTGCCGCAGTCATCGGCCCTCTGGTTGAGGTCCCGGTACTGGTCGGATTGGTCAAAGCGGCGCTTTATTTCAGACAGAGCTTTACAAACAAAGCTTCCGCTCCAAGCTAACGCTCCTTGCTTACGTTTCTCCAGGCAAAAAAAATGCGGCTGATTAAGCCGCATTAGAGAAGGATATAAAACTCTGAATTCCTAGGAGGAAATTTGCATCTCAAGAGTTGCATATATATTAGTAAAAATACCTAGATGATGGAATGTGGCAAATTGCCGCGTGTCAGATTGTCGCAGAGTTGGTCGCATTCAACTCAAGCTTCGACTTGCCTCTTTTCTTGCCTAAACGGCCTACAATTATCTACAGGCAAAGCTTCCGCTCCTGCTCACGCCCCTTGCTACATCTGACCTCCATGGACAGATATTTGCTCCTGCAATATCTGCATTCCCCACATCCCTGTGGGTTATGGAGGAAATGCAGAATGAGCAATCACTGCCTTGCAGGCAAAAAAAAATGCGGCCGAATGGCCGCATTAGAGAAGGATATAAACTCTGAATTCCGAGGAGGAAGTTTGCATCTCAAGAGTTGCATGTATATTAGTAAAAATACGTAGGTAATGGAATGTGGCATATTGTCGCAGTATTTTAGTCAGTTATTATTTACGATTACTCCCCTCCTGTGAGGAGCTGGTTAAATACACGGCATAACAACCAATCATATACCCAACTCCTGAATTTTTCGGGTCAAGGTATTTCGTCCGTACCCCAATAAAATAGCCGCCTCGTGGCGCTTGCCATGGGTAAAGTTTAATGCGGCTTTAATCAAAATGGTTTCAACGGCAGGAATGACTTGTTTAGCGATTTCGGCTTCGTTCCCACGTAGCAACTGCTGATCTATCCAGTTCCTCAACAATGCTTCCCAGCCGGCCTCATCCGCATGTTTTTCTGATGGGGTACCCAGCAACTCAGGCGGCAGGTCGTGCAGATGAATTTCCCGTCCTGACGCCATCACGGTCAACCAGCGACAGCTGTTCTCCAGTTGCCTGACATTGCCAGGCCAGTCCAATGTACTTAAAAAAGCCTCCGCCTCAGGCTTTAAGACTTTAATTTCGCTATTGAGTTCAAGCGCAGCTTGGTTTAAAAAGTGGCGCAGCAATAAAGGAATATCTTGTTTGCGCTCACGAAGGGGGGGGATATGGATGCGGATGACGTTTAAGCGATGGAATAAATCTTCCCGAAAGCGGCCTTGCTCAACCAGGATTTCAAGGTTCTGGTGAGTGGCGGCAATAATGCGCACATCGACTTTAACGGATGCGTGCGATCCGACCGGATAGAACTCACCATCGGCCAGAACCCGCAATAAACGGGTTTGCAATTCGGCGGGCATGTCGCCGATCTCATCAAGAAACAAGGTGCCGCCGTCGGCTTGTTCAAAGCGTCCGGCACGGCGCGATTGCGCTCCGGTAAAAGCGCCTTTTTCATGACCGAACAGTTCCGATTCCATCAGGTCTTTGGGGATGGCAGCCATATTCAGCGCGATGAACGGATTACCCGCTCTAGGGCTGTGCCGGTGCAAAGCTTTGGCGACTAATTCCTTGCCGGTTCCCGATTCGCCGTTGATCAGTACCGTGATGTTTGATCGAGCCAGTCGCCCTATCGCGCGGAATACCTCCTGCATTGATGGCGCTTCGCCGATAATTTCCGGCGTCGATTCCTCGGCTGCGTTCGAAATCGCTCCTTCACTTTGCTGCTGCCGGCTATGAATGCAAGCCCGATGGGCAAGATCGACGACCTCCTTAATATCGAAAGGCTTGGGCAGATACTCAAACGCGCCGCCGTGGAATGCCGAAACCGCGCTTTCCAAGTCGGAATGCGCCGTCATCACAATAATCGGCAGATGCGGATGGGTCAGTTGAACCTTATTCAAAAGCTCCAAGCCGTCCATACCGGGCATACGAATATCAGTAATCAGCGCATCAGGCTGATCCCCCTGCAATGCGCTCAGCAAATCGGCCGTACCGGAAAAACTACGAGTAATCATGTCCGCTTTTTGCAGGGCTTTTTCAACAACCCAGCGTATCGATTGGTCGTCATCAATAATCCAGACGGTTTCAGGCTTAGTCATTGCTGGTCTCCCCTTGCATAATAATCGGTAAGAAGATTGAAAACACCGTGTTTCCAGGTTCGCTGCTGCATTCAATCAAACCGTTATGCTGGTTGATCAACGCCTGGGCTATCGACAAGCCCAGCCCCGTGCCGTTTGCGCGCCCGGTAATCATCGGATAAAAAATCCGGTTCATCATGTCGGCGTCGATGCCCGGCCCGTTATCGATGATGTCGCATTTGACCGCCAATTTATAGCGCTTGCGACCGATGGTCACTTGCCGGTGAATTCGGGTTTTGATGATAATTTCGCCATCGTTATTCAGCGCCTGCACGGCATTTTTGACGATATTTAAAATCGCCTGGATCAGTTGGTCTTTATCGGCCAGTATGTCCGGAATGCTGGGGTCGTAATCCGTTTTAACGGTAAGGCTGCCGCTGGATTCGGCCTGAACCAGCTGTCTGACCCGCTCCAGCACTTCGTGGATATTGATGGCTTTCTTATCGGGCAGTTTGTTGGGCCCGAGCATCTTATCCATCAAGCCTTGCAGACGGTCGGATTCGGCAATGATAATGCGGGTATATTCCTTGAGCTCCGGGTCGTGCAATTCCAGGTCCAACAATTGCGCCGCGCCGCGCAAGCCGCCCAACGGATTTTTGATTTCATGCGCCAATCCCCTGACCAGCAGCCTGGCAGTGTTCTGTTGGGTTAACAGCCGCTCTTCTTTGGAGATGCGCAGGTGATTGTCCACTTGCTGCAATTCCACCAGAATCTCGCTGACCAGTTCATCCTTTAATAATGGCGTTGCACTAAAGTTGATGGTCAGGCTGTGGGTCATGCGATCCAGGATAAGCTCACGGTCTACCAGCGGTTCAGCCATGGTTAGGCATTGCTGCAAGTTCATCAGCAATGCGGGATCGGAAGACTTGAACAACTCGCCGGCACCGAGCCCCACCAAGTGGCGCGAGCTGTCGGCAAGCAGGATTTCACCGGCTGAATTAAGATACGTGAGGGTCAGGTCGCGATCGAATAACAAGATGGCGGCGTTAAGGTGATCGAGTATACGTTTATACATGGCTTGCTTTAGTCACTTCAAGAAAGAGCGTTACCGTTATATACAGCAATTTCCAGGCCGACAGTTAGAATCAGTGTTGGCAGGCTTTTGTCTATTGTTTTTGCACCATTATAAGGCGCTTTAGCGCACCAATAAGTTATTTACGCACCATTTTTGAGCAAAGCATCCATTCTAACTTTTACTTACTCGCATACCGCTTGCTTTAACGGCATTTACTGATAAAAAACGATAGGTTTTTCTGCGCCTTGCAGTCCTGGATTGTGACTTACCTCCTGAAAAACACGCCTGCCGATACTTTGCCATATTAATATAAGCAGTCTTACGAAAATGATTTAATCACTCCGGGTATGTTACAGTCTTGCCACTTAGAGTGCCGTTTATCAATGACGAGGAAGCCCCCAATGATCAGACTGACTTATGCCAGTACCGCTGTCAAAGACTTCAGCCCGGAAAATCTGTTAGCGCTGCTAAAAACCTGCCGAATAAATAACGGCGCCAAAAATATTACCGGGATACTGCTCTATTCGCATGGCACTTTTTTTCAGGTATTGGAGGGCGACGAGGCCGCCATTGATGCTACTTTTGACAGCATAAAGAATGACAAACGCCACAAGAACGTAACCTTGATCGAAAAACTGCCGATAACCGAACGGGCATTTCCCTATTGGAGCATGGGCTTTGAAAAGCTCGAAGGCAAAGAACTGAGCGACATGGAGGGATTGAATAACTTTTTTGAAAAGGATTTTACGCCCGCCGGTTTTGCCTCCCACAAGCATATCATCGGCCCGTTACTAACCCATCTGCGCAGCAAGCTGGTCAAGCAGGTCACCGTGGAAAGTCACGAAGAGCTGCCCATGCAGCATGAGGATCCGTACATACAATTCCTGCATCGCACTATACGCCTGGGCGTCAAGTTTCTCGCGTTGCTGATGGTGATCGTTATTTTATTCGGCATTATCGATGTCGTTTATGTGATTTTTGAAAAAATCATCCAACCGCCGTTTCTGCTGAGCATCAATGATATGCTGGAAACGTTTGGGGCTTTTCTGGCCGTGTTAATCGCCATTGAAATTTTCCTGAACATTACCTTGTATATCAGGAGCGATGTAATCCCCGTAAAACTGGTTGTGGCTACCGCGCTAATGGCGATTTCCCGAAAAGTCATCGTGTTCGATTACAAGCATTTGCCCGCAGAATATGTCAGCGCATCGGCACTGGTTTTGGTAGCGCTGGGCGTTACTTATTGGCTGATCCAGAAAAAGGAATAAAGCGTTCAGTTGCCGATTAAAACCAAGTTATCTTGACCGTTAACACACTCCAACTGTTCCACCGACTCAAGCACCCTGTTGAGCGTATTCGCAAAGTCGGTTAACAGTTCAGGCTCATATTCCGATTTTGCTTTAAGGCTCAGTTCCAGCGCAACGATGCATGACCTCAATTCCGGCATGGCGAGATTGGCCGCCACGCCTTTCATGACATGAAGCAATTCCAAAGCCGAATCGACATCGCCCGTCTGCAAAAAAGTATCCAATCGGATCTGGGCATCGTTATAACTCTGTTGAAATTTCACCAACAAGCCGCAGAACAACTGCGCAT
>Ga0208789_1000843_pt1 | contig 22539 bp, 20 predicted proteins | sample Methanotroph_Enr_FD_187368 | JGI IMG/M metagenome (GOLD analysis project Ga0208789, IMG submission 187368) | Enriched soil microbial communities from Old Woman Creek wetland in Ohio, USA - Methanotroph_Enrichment_5 (SPAdes) (version 2) | ecosystem: Environmental > Terrestrial > Soil > Wetlands...
TGGATGGGGATGTCCCTCCCATTACAGGACAGGTGCCCCTGCGGCGGAAGAGGCGAATCCTGCTCAGTTCGGCAGGTGCTTCCGGGTGAGGTTCCGCGATCCGGCCTCGGTGACGAAGAGGTTGTCTTCGATGCGGATGCCGCCGCAGGGGGTCAGCGCGTCGATGAGGGCCCAGTCGAAGCGGTCCCGGTGCTCGTTCTCCCGGAAGGGCCGGAGCAGCATGGGGATGAAGTAGAGGCCCGGTTCCACGGTGAACACCTGGCCCGCCTCGATCATGCGGGTGGTGCGCAGGAAGGGGTGCTGGGGCGGCGGCGGGGCGGGGGTGCCATCGGGGCGGAGCTGCCGACCGGCCACGTCGTGGACCTGGATGCCCAGGTGGTGGCCCAGGCCGTGGGGGAAGAAGGGCCGGCTGAGGCCCTTCTCCACGGCCTCGTCAGGCTTGGCCTTCAGGAGGCCGTGCTCCTTCAGCAGGCCGGCGATCTTAAGATGGCCCAGATGATGGAGGTCGCCGTAGGGCAGGTTGGGCTTCACGGCCTCGCAGAGTTCCTGCTGAACGCCTTCCATGCCCGCCACGAGGGCCGAGAAGCGGCCATCGCAGTGGGGGGCCGTGATGGTGCGCGTGATGTCCGCGGCGTAGCCCCGGACCTGGGCGCCCGCATCGAGGAGCAGGGTGAACCCCTTCTTCTGGGTGCGCTTGCCCTCGTAGTGGAGGGTGGCGCCCTTCTCGTTCAGGGCCACGATGTTGCCGTAGGGCAGCTCGTGGTCCACGCAGCCCACGGCCTGCACGTAGGCATGGTGGATCTCCAGCTCGCTGGCCCCGGCCAGGAAAGCGGCCTTGGCGGCCAAGTGGCCACGGGCGCCGAGAACCGTGGCCTCCTCGAGGCACTGCAGCTCGTAGGTGGTCTTGTAGCTGCGCGTCCAGTCCAGGTGGGCCGTGAGGAGGGCGGGGTTCGCCTCCAGCCCAGCGGTGGCGGCGCGGTCGATCTCGTTGCCGATGTAGGCGGCCCGGGCGAGGGTGCCAAGTCGGGCCCACACGTCATCCAGGGTGCCGGCCTCCTCGAGATCGAAGCCGCCGGCCCAGAAGGGGCTCCCCAGGGGCAGCTGCTCGTACCAGAAGTCCTCGGGGGCGTATCGGATCAGGCGGGGGCGCTGCCCGGGCCGGATCACCAGGACATGGTGGGGCCCTTCCATGGGGCACCAGTGGGCGAAGTGCGGCGTGGGGTGGAAGGGGGCGTCCTGGTCGTCGGCAAAGTAGGTGTGGACGGAACCGCTGGAGATCACCAGGGTCTCGAAGCCCGTGCGGGCCAGGGCCTCCTCGGCGCTGCGCTGGCGCTCGGCGAGGTGGTCGTGGAAGAGGGCGGTCAAGTCCATGGGGTCTCCGCAGTCCTGGGCCAGGAACCTTCGATTATGCGGGTTTTTCCGGAGGGGGCGACCGGGCATTCCCGGCCGGGAGGCCGGCGCGTCTGCGATCCAGGCGGTCCCATCTGCGATTCAGCCGGCCGGAACTGCAAACGGGCCGGAGATCGTCAACTCATTGCCGGATGGCCCCATCCATGGAGGTGCTGCGGGTTGTTCCCCGGAGCCCCTTCGACAGGAGACCGCCATGACATCCTCCCTCCGTTCCCTCGCCCTCCTCCTGGTGGTCGCCGCGCTGCCCCTGGCGGCCCAGGGCTTCCGCCACGGCCGCGGCCCCGGCAGGGGCCCCGGAACCGGTCCCGCCTTCGCCTGCCTGAACCTGACCGATGCCCAGAAGGCCTCGTTCAAGGCGCTGCACGAGAAGTACCGCCCGGCCCTGGAGGCCAACCGGACCGCCATGTTCGAGGCCCAGAAGGCCCTCCGTACGGCCATGGTGGATCCGGCCACCAAGGACACCGACCTGAAGGCCCTCTACGACAAGGCCAGCGCGGCCCGCTTCGCCATGCTGCAGCAGCACCGGGCCCTGATGCAGGAAGGCCAGGCGATCCTCACGCCCGATCAGAAGGCCCAGTGGGAGAAGCTGCGCGCCGAGCGCCAGGAACGCATGAAGGGGCGCGGCCCCGGCGGGGGCATGGGACCCGGCGCCGGCATGGGCATGGGACCCGGGCCCGACCTGAACTAGACTGAGGGCCCATGCGAGCCCTCGCGGCCGGCCAGGCCACCTGGCACAGGATCAAGCGCCCCGCCACCTGGGGCGCTGTCCTGTTGTTCGGGCTGGTCTGGGGTCTGGCCCGCTGGGCCATGGGCTTTCCCTCCCGGTCTGCGGAGGATCACCTCACGCCCTTCCTCTGGGCGCTCCTCTTCCTGACGGTCACGCCCGTGCCCTGGCAGTGGACCGGGGATGATGTCCCCCGGGTCCGCCCCTGGCGGGGACTGCTGCAGGCCCTTCCCTGGAACGCGGCCTGGGTGCTGGCCCTGTTGCTGCTGTTCGGGGGAGTCCCCCGCGGCATGCCCGGCCCGGGTCGCGGGCCTGGCCCGGGCATGATGGGCCGCGGCATGCGCATGGAACCGCCGGGGGAACGGCCCTGGCTGCCCCTCCATCCCAGGCTCATCCTCCTGGCCCTCACCAACCTGTCCATCTGCGTCCTCCTGGGCTGGATCCTGGCCGACAAGGAGGGGGCCGAGGCCCGGGAGCAGGAGGCCCGCAAGGCCGCCGCCCAGGCCCAGGCCCGGGCCCTCCAGGCCCAGATGAACCCCCATGTGCTGTTCAATGCCCTCAGCGGCCTGACGGAGCTGGTGCGGGAGGACCCGGAGGCGGCCGAGCGGGCCCTGGTCAATCTGGCGGACCTGCTCCGGGGCCTCCTGGACCATGGCGCCAAGGTCTCGGTGCCCCTCTCCCTGGAACGGGGGCTCGTGGAGCAGTACCTGGCCCTTGAGGGCGTCCGCCTGGGCCGGCGGCTCCGGGTGGACTGGCAGTGGGACCGGGGGCTGGAGGCGGCGGAAGTGCCGCCCCTGCTCGTCCAGCCCCTGGTGGAGAACGCCATCAAGCATGGCATCGCCCCCAGCCGGACCGGGGGCGAGCTCCGCATCGGCCTCCGTGCCCACGGGGATGGGCTCGAACTGGAGGTGGCCAACACCGGCCTGGCCCTCCAGGATCTGGCCCCGGAGGGGGTGGGGGTGCGCAACCTCCGGGAGCGGCTGGCCCTCCTGGGCCTCCCGGCCAAGGCCTTCTCCCTGGACCGGGACGGGGACTGGACCCGGGCGGTGGTCCGCCTTCCCCGCCCCGGGTGCACCCCATGAGCGGGCCGCTCCGGGTCCTGGTGGCGGAGGATGAGCCCTACAATCTCCGGCGCCTTTCCCGCCTGCTCCGGGAGCAGGGCTGCGAGGTGGTGGCCGAACTGGAGGATGGTCCGGCGGTCCTGGACTGGCTGGCGCAGGGGGGGCAGGCGGACGCCCTCTTCCTGGACATCCAGATGCCGGGACTCAGCGGGTTGGAGGTGGCCGGGGAGGTTCCCCGGGGGATCCCCGTCGTCTTCGTGACGGCCTATTCCGAACACGCCGTCCGGGCCTTCGAACAGGCGGCCACGGATTATCTGCTGAAGCCCGTCACCAGCGAGCGGCTCACCCGGACCTTGGACCGCCTGCAGGAACGCCGGGTGGGTTCGCCCGAGGAGCCGCACCCCCGGCCAGCCGGGCCCTTCCGTTTCGCCGTAAAAGCCGGAGAGGGGCTGGTGTTCCTCGATCTGGCCCGGACGACCCACTTCACCTACGAGGAGGATGCCGTCTGGGCCCACGCCGGCGGGCGCTTCCGGACCCTCTGGAAGAGCCTCTCCGAGGCGGAGGAGGCCCTGGAAGGCCGGGGGCTGGTGCGCGGGCACCGCCACCTCCTGCTGCGCCCCGAAGCCGTGGTGGGCGTCCGGGCGGGGGAGTTCGGCCGGCTGCTGGTCCGGCTGCCGGGGGATGCGGAACTCGAAGTGAGCCGGGGGGCGGCGCCGCAGCTGAAGAAGCGGCTCGGGCTTTCCTGATCAGAGGAACTTGAGCGGCTTCTCCTCGGGGGCGAAGCCGTGGCGGACGGCCTTCTCGAAGAAGAGGCCCAGGCTCTTCTGCTCGGCCTCGCCCAGGGTGTAGCTGATGTTCTCGGTCAGGTACTCGTTCAGCTCCAGCTTGGTCCAGCCGATGTTCCGCCGCGCCTCCTCCACGATGGCAGGGAGCTGCGCCATGCCAATCTCCAGGCTCTTGTGGAAGAAGGGGGCCACGCCACCGGGAACCGGCAGTTCGGGGGCGTCCTCCCGCACCTGCCAGAGGGCGAAGACGAAGGGCAGGCCCGTCCAGGCATACCACTCCTCGGCCAGGTCCAGCACGAAGAGCCCCTGCTTGGGCGCGCGCATGGCCGCGTCGCCGATCATCAGGGCCGCGTCGTGGGCCTCGAGCATGGCGGGCAGGTCGGGGCCCATGTCGGTGAGGGCCGGCGTCACGCCGTAGCGTTCCCGGAGCAGGAGCTGGCCCAGCACCACGCTGGTGCGGCTGGAGGTGTCCAGGGCCAGGGTCCGGATCTGCTCCGGCGGGACCTTGGAGAGGATCACCACGCTGCGCACCCGTTTCGGCGAGGCGATGCAGAGGCCTGGCACGATGCGGAGCCCGGGGATCCGGAGGTATTCGATGGAGCTGATGATCCCGGCATCCACTTCGCCCGTCCGCAACTGCGCCGCGCAGACCGAGGGATAGTGGAACTTCAGGTGGAAATGCTCCCAGCCCAGTCCGTGCTTGAACCCGTGATTGAGGGGGGCGGCGTTGAGGTAGTCGATGATCGAGAGGCGGAAGGGGCGGTCGGCCATGGGACAAGTCTAACGCTTTAGATGCGTTCCCTTCCGGCCCCACCCTGCCATCATGCTCCCATGCACGTCTGGCATTACGAGTTGACCTCTCCCCTGGGGCCCCTGCGGGCGGCCTTCGATGGGCGTGGCCGGCTGAGGGAACTGGCCATGGAGGGCCTGGATCCCCGCAAGACGAGCCCGCTCCCTCCCAAGGAGCAGCGGGAGGCCAAGCGTTTCCTGGATCTCCAGCTGGAGGCCTACCTGGCAGGCACCCTCCGGACCTTCACGGTGCCCCTGGACCCCCAGGGCTCCTTCTCCCAGTTGCGGACGTGGGACGCCATTCTGGCCATCCCCTACGGGAAGGTGGAGTCGGTGGAATCCCTGGCGGCCCGGCTCCATCTGGACCCGGAGGTGGTGGTCATGGCCTGCGTGGCCAACCCCATCGCCGTCCTCATCCCTTCGCACCGGGTCCCCCGGGAAGGGGAGGGACCCCTGCCCGTCGCCCTCCGGGAGCTGGAGGCCGGGCACGGCTGGCGGAGACCGTAGCCGGATTTCTGCCATCCTGGTGCCCATGGCCGGTCTCCTCCACCTGGTGTCTTCGCCCCTCGGGCCGCTGGGGGCCGAGTTCGACGCTGAAGGCCGCCTGGTCCGGCTCACGCGCATCCACGGACAGCCGCCCGAGCCATCGCCCGGCCCGACGCCGCGGCCGCTGCCCTTCCTGAAGCGCCAGCTGGAGGCCTACTTTTCCGGGAACCTCCGCGACTTCAACATCCCCCTGGTGGCCCACGGCACGGAATTCCAGCAGCGGGTGTGGAAGGAACTGGGCCGCATTCCCTATGGCCAGGCCATCTCGTATCTCGAACTGGCCCGTCGCCTGGGGGACGAGAAGTGCATCCGCGCCGCGGCCCGGGCCAACGGGGCCAATCCCATCGTCATCCTCATCCCCTGCCACCGGGTCATCGGGTCGGACGGATCCCTGGTGGGCTACGGAGGCGGCCTGGACATGAAGGAGTTCCTCCTTCGCCTGGAGGGCGTCCTGCCCAAGGCCCCGCCCCAGCCGCCGCTGCCCCTGGTCTGGGATTGAATTCCGGCGCCCGGGATCGGAGGACGACCTGGGTCTGGCGGCCTAGGATGGGTCCATGCGCTGGACGGACGAGTACCTCTACGAACGGATCCTGGAGAAGGACGCGTCCTTCGACGGGCGGGTGCTCACGGGCGTTGTCACCACAGGGATCTACTGCCTGCCGTCCTGCACAGCCCGGAAACCCCTGCGGGAGAACGTGCGGTTCTTCCCGGACGAGGCCGCGGCCGCGGCTGCGGGACTGCGCCCCTGCAGGCGCTGCCGCCCCGACCGCTTCTACCGGGAGGAGGATCCGGATCTGGCGCGGCTGGAGGAGATGCTCCTGGCGGTGAACGCCTCGCCCGGGACATGGCCTTCGATCGAGTCCCTGGCCGAGGCCGTGGGGGTCGGAAGCACCAAGCTGAAGGGGCTCTTCCGGACCCATGTCCATACGACACCGGCGGCCTTCCTCCAGCGGGCGCGGATCCGGACGGCCTGCCTCCGGCTGGCGGAGGACGCGGAGCCGCTCTCCAGTCTGGGCTACGGCCTCGGGTTCGAGAGCGCCTCGGGCTTCCACGGGGCCTTCCGGCGACAGACGGGGCTGACCCCGGGCGCCTATCGGGCCATGCTGGAGACCGGGGGATCCACCCTGACCCTGCCGCCGGGGTACCGGGTGGCGGATCTCCTCCGGTTCCACGGACGGGACCCTGAGAGCGTTTCCGAGCGGGTGGAGGGAACCACTCTCCGCAAGGCCTACCTCGCCGAAGGCCGGCCGACGGTTCTTTCCCTGGCCTTCGCGGGAAACCGTGTGGCGATCGCCGTCGAGGACGGCCCCGGCTCGCGCCGGTCCAGGGCGGCTGCCCACGGCGCGGCCCTTCGCCTGCTGGGATGGCACGGGGATTCCGGCGCCTTCGAGGCTGCCCATCCTGAATTGGCCCGGGGCGGGGAGGGGCTGAGGATCCCCCTCACCCTGGATCCCTTCGAGGCCCTGGTCTGGGCCATCCTGGGCCAGCAGGTGAATCTGGCCTTCGCCTACGCCCTGCGCCGGGACCTGATCCGGCTGGCAGGCCTGCCCGCCGCACACGGCCTCATCGCCCACCCGGATGCGAAGCACCTGGCGGGCCTGACGCCCGAGGCGCTCCAGGTCCTGCGGTTTTCGCGGCGGAAGGCCGAGTATGTGATCGGCGCCGCCGCCGCGGTTGCTGGGGGAAGCCTGCGGCTGGACCGCCTGCCCACGGCCACGGGGGCCGCCCGGGCCCTGCTGGCCCTGCGGGGGTGCGGCACCTGGACGGTCCAGTACGTGCTCATGCGCGGGCTCGGCTTCGCGGACTGCGTGCCCCTGGGGGATGCGGGACTCACCCTGGCTCTGCAACGGACCTTCGGCCTGGAGGAACGGCCCGATGCCGATGCCACGGCCCGGCTGATGGCGCCCTTCGCCCCCCACCGCAGCCTGGCCACCTTCCACCTCTGGGCCAGCCTCAAGGGAGTGCCCGCATGAACGGCCTCCAGCGCATCGACACGGGGCTCGGACCCATCCAGGCCGCCTTCGACCAGGATGGCGCCGTGGTCTACCTCGGCTTCGCGGAACACGAGTTCCGCGCCGCGCTCTTGAGGCGGGTGGCCGTCCTGGGACCGGTGTCGTCGCCTCCGGTCGCAGCCGTGGCGCGGCTCCGCGCCCAGCTCGACGCCTACGCCGAGAAACGGCTCGGCGCCTTCGACATCCGGTTCCGGCTTCACGGCACGGCCTTCGAGCAGCAGGTCTGGGCCGAGCTTCAGCGCATCCCCATCGGCGAGACCCGGAGCTACGGCCAGCTCGCGGAGGTCCTGGGCGACCGGAACCTGAGCCGGGCCGTGGGCCGGGCCAACGGAGCCAATCCTGTCTCCATCCTCGTTCCCTGCCACCGGGTCATCGGGACCGATGGCGCCCTGACGGGCTACGCCGGGGGGCTGGAGATGAAGGCTCGGCTCCTCCACCTTGAAGGCGCGTTCAGCGCGGGAGTGTGACCCGGCGCAGGGGCCCCCGCTCCAGGGCCAGGCGCACCTCGTCTCGGGCCCCGAGGGCCGCCTTCAGGACCGCCAGGCCACGATCCATGTCCACCGGGCCGCAGCTGAAGAAGTCCACGGCCGCGAACCGGTGCTCGGGCCAGGTGTGGATGGCCAGATGGCTCTCGGCGATGATCACCGCGCCGCTGACGCCGGCACCGCCGTCCTGCGCCGCGAAGTGGTGGAAGCTGTGGGTGACGACGGTGGCCCCGGCCGTGCGGGCTGCCTCGAGCATGGCGGTGGCCACGCGCTCCAGGTCCGCGAGCCGGGCGGGCTCGCAGCCCGTGTACTCCACCAGCAGGTGCCGTCCGAGGGCCGTCACGGCACGCTCCTAGCGCCGAAGCAGGGCCACGCACTCCACGTGGCTGGTGAGGGGGAAGAGGTCGAGCGCAGTGAGCGCCTCCAGGCGCCAGGCGGGAGCGAGCCGCTTCAGGTCGCGGCAGAAGGCCGCGCCATCGCAGCCCACGAGTACGAGGGTCTCGGCGCCCGCGGTCTGGAGCCGCTCGCAGAGGCCAGGCGTCAGGCCCGCCCGGGGCGGATCCAGGAGGATGAGGTCACCCGGGGCTCCGAGGCCCTCGGGTACCCAGGCGTCGGCGTCGGCCACGAGGCATTCCGAGGGGAGCCCCAGGGCCTCGAGGTTCACGCGGGCCCAGGCCACGGCCTCCTCGCCGGATTCCACCAGCACCCGGTGGCCGAACCGGCGACCCAGAAGGGCGGAGAAGAGTCCCACGCCGCCGTACAGGTCGAAGAGCGTCCCGCCCCGCAGGTCCCAGGTTTCCAGCAGGCTTCCGAAGGCCTCGGCCGCCCAGGGGGGGCTCACCTGGAAGAAGGCGCCGGGCCCGTGCTTCAGGACGGCCCCCCGGAGGGTGTGCTGGAGGGGATCCTCGTCCCGGGTCCAGCCATCCGGCTCCAGTCGCCAGGTCCGTCCTTTTTCGTCCGTGGCCCGGACCTCACCGACCGGGGTGCCCGTGGCCAGTTCCCACCGTTGGGGCCGGCCGGGCAGGACCCCGCCTTCCAGGGCATCCTGCAGGCGGGGCAGGGCGGCCGACAGGGGTTCGGCGGCGGCGGGGCAGGCGGAGACGGGGACGAGGACATGGCTGTGCCGCCGGAAGTAGCCCAGGGCCGTGCCATCCCAGTGGAGCTGGATGCGGTGCCGGCGGGCTTCGGGTGGGGCTGGGCGCCAGGTCCAGTCCACCTCGCCGAGCTGCCGGTGGAAGAGATCCTCCACCATCAGGCGCTTCAACTCGGGGCCGTGGGATCCGGCCTCCCACAGGTCGCAGCCGCCGCAGGTCTGGGCGGCGGGGCAGGTCGCGGGCACGCGACGGGGATCCCTGGCGATCCAGCGGGTGATCCGGCCTTCGCCGTGGCGGGCCTTCCAGAGAACCTGGGCCTCGACGGTCTCGCCGGGGAAGAGGGCCAGGGGCGCTTCCAGCAGCAGCAGGCGTCCGTCGGACCCGTGGGCCACACCCTTGCCGCCCCACGCGAGGCGCTCCACCACGCCCTCCCAGACCGCTGTCGGGGCAGGGGAATTCCGATATGCTGGCGGCATCTTCCTTTTCCCGGAGCTGGATTCCCCTTTGCGTTTCACGGTCGCGATCCCTCCCGAGCACCGTATCACCCTCCTGGACCGGGTCGGGCGGGAGATCCGTGAGCGCCTGGAGTGGGCCGACGCAGGTCCCGCGGATGTGGTCCTGGGGGTTCCCGGGGAAGGGGAACTCGCGTCCTGTTCCCATTGGCCCGGTGAGGAAGCCGCCCTGGCTCTCATGCTGGCGGGATGGGAGCGGCTGAAGGACAAGCAGAACATGGAGCGCCTGCACCACGTGGGCCGGGCCCTGGCCTCGGAGCAGAACCTGGACCGGCTGCTGGACCTGATCCTCACCTCGGCCCGGGAACTGGTCTCCGCCGAGGCCGGCTCCATCTACCTGGTGGTGGGGGAGGGAGAGGGCCGCGAGCTGCTCTTCGCCCACACCCAGAACGCCCGGGTGACCTGGCCCGCGGAGCGGTTCCGCATGCCGCTCACCCCCAAGGCCATCGCGGGGTACGTGGCCTCCACGGGGGCGGTCCTCAACGTCGAGGACGTCTACCAGCTGCCGGAGGACGTGCCCTTCGAGTTCAACCAGGCCTTCGACCTCCAGACGGGCTATCGCACGCAGTCGATGCTGGTGGTTCCCATGCAGGACACCGAGGGGACTGTCCTCGGGGCCCTGGCCCTGCTGAACCGCATTGAGGAGGCCTACGGGGAACTGCGGGTGGTGCCCTTCCTGGCCGAGCACGCCCGCCTGGCCGAGAGCCTCGCCGGCCAGGCGGGCGTCGCCGTCAAGAACGCCAACCTCCGGGCGGAGATCGAGCTCCTCTTCGAGGGGTTCGTGAACGCCTCCGTGACCGCGATCGAGGCCCGGGACCCCGTGACCAGCGGCCACTCGGGACGGGTGGCGGACCTCACCGTGGGGCTGGCGGAGGCGGTCAACCTCACGCCCGGTGGCCGCTACGGGGGCCTTCATTTCACGGACCACCAGCTGCGCGAGCTTCGGTACGCCAGCCTGCTCCATGACTTCGGGAAGGTGGGGGTCCGGGAGCAGGTGCTGGTGAAGGCCAAGAAGCTGGATCCGGCCCAGCTGGAGATCATCCTGCAGCGGTTGCGCCAGCGGGAGCTGGAGGACGCCCTGGATCTCCTGGCCAGGGCCTGGAAGGGGGGCGACCGCTTCGATCCGGCCCGTTGGGACCAGGTGATCCGGGATCGCCAGGACGAGACCGAGCGCCTCATCCACCTGGTCCGGCAGAGCAACGAGCCCACGGTGCTGGCCCAGGAGATGGCCGATGGCCTGGGTCTGCTGGAGAACCTTACCTTTCTGCACTGGAGCGGGCAGCCGAAGGAGGTGGTGGAACCCGGGGATCTGGCCTGTCTCCGCATCCGCCGGGGGAGCCTCTCCGAGACCGAGCGCCTGGAGATCGAGAGCCATGTGACCCACACCTTCCGGTTCCTGGAGCGCATTCCCTGGACCAAGGACCTGTCCGGCATTCCGGAGATCGCCTACGCCCACCACGAACGGCTCACCGGCCGGGGCTACCCCCGGCGCTTGGGCGAGGCCGAGATCCCCGTCCAGAGCCGGGCCATGGCCATTGCCGACGTGTTCGACGCCCTCACGGCCAGGGACCGCCCCTACAAGGGAGCCGTTCCCCTGGAGCGGAGCCTGGCGATCCTGGACGACGAGGCCCGGGAGGGGGCCCTGGACCGGGCCCTGCTGGACCTCTTCATCGAGGCCCGGGTCTTCGAGCGGACGGTCCGGCCGGCCTGAGCTCTGGAGCCCAGGGGCCCAAGCCGGTAATCTGGAGGCTTGGAGTGCTTCATGTCTGAACGTGAGCCCAGAACGATCGACCTGCAGGGGATCATGGACCTGCTGCCCCACCGCTACCCGCTTCTCCTGGTGGACCGGATCCTGGACTTCGAACCCAAGGTCTGGATCCGCGGCCTGAAGAACGTCAGCTTCGACGAGCAGGTCTTCCAGGGCCACTTCCCGAGCCGGCCCGTGTTCCCGGGGGTCTACATCGTGGAAGCCATGGCCCAGACGGGAGGCTGTCTCCTCATGCGCGAGTACGAGGACCGCAGCCGCAAGGTCATCTACTTCATGGCCATCGAGGGCGTGAAGTTCCGCAAGCCCGTCGTGCCGGGCGACCAGCTGGTCATGGAAGTGAAGGTGGTGAGCCTCAAGGGTCGGATCTGCAAGATGCGGGGCGAGGCCTTTGTGGACGGCCAGAAGGTGGCCGAGGCGGAATTCATGTCCATGCTGATGGATCTGGCGGAGGGGGAAGTCAAATGAGTGCGCAGGTCCATCCCAGCAGCGTCGTCAGCCCCGAAGCCCGCCTGGGCGAGGGGGTCGTGATCGGCCCCTTTTGCATGATCGAGGGCAATGCGGTCATCGGCGCCCGGACCCTGCTCCGCAGCCATGTGGTCATCGGGCCCCACACGGAAATCGGCGAGGACAACGATATCTTCCCCCACGCCACCCTTGGCATGGGTCCCCAGGACCTCAAGTTCAAGGGCGCGCCGACCCGCCTCGTGGTGGGGAGCCGCAACGTGATCCGCGAGGGCTGCACCATGCATCGCGGCACCGAGGGGGGTGGCGGGCTCACCACCGTGGGCGACGACAACTTCCTCATGACCGGGTCCCACGTGGCCCACGATTGCCATGTGGGGAGCAGGAACATCTTCGCCAACTGCGCGACCCTGGCGGGCCACGTGCATGTGGGGGACGGCTGCAACATCGGGGCCTTCTCCGCTGTGCATCAGTTCTGCCGGGTGGGGGACCACGCCTTCATGGGCGGCTTCACCGTGGCCACCCAGGATGTGCTGCCCTTCATGAAGACCGTGGGGGCCCGGGACACCAAGAGCTACGGTGTGAACACCATCGGCCTCCAGCGGAAGGGGTTCTCCCCCGAGGTGATCGAGGGCCTGAAGCGGGCCCACCGCCTGCTCTTCCACGCCGGCCTCCTGCGGGACGAGGCCATGCAGCAGGTCGAGCGGGAATGCGGATCCATTCCCGAGGTGGCCTACCTTCTGACCTTCATCCGGGAATCGAAGCGGGGCATCCATCGTGGGTGACCGCCGGCACGCCACCGTCGCCATCATCGGCCTGCCGAACGCCGGGAAATCCACGCTGCTGAATGCCCTCCTGGGCCAGAAACTGGCCGCCACCAGCCAGATGCCCCAGACCACCCGCACCCGGGTGCTGGGGGTCGTGGATCGCGGGGATGCCCAGCTCGCCTTCCTGGATACGCCCGGCATCCATCTGCCGAAACACGCCCTCAACGAGCGGATGATGGCCCATGTGGAGCAGGCGCTGGAGGAGGCGGACCTGCTCCTGTGGGTGGTGGATGCCAACGAATACCTGGGCACGGGCGAGCACGCCCTGGCCAAGCGGCTGCGCAAGCTGGGACGGCCCACCTACCTGCTGCTCAACAAGATCGACCTGCTCTCCAAGGGGCGCCTTCTGGAGAAAATCGCCACCTACAAGGACCTGCTCCCCTTCAAGGAAGTCGTCCCCGTCGGCGCCAAGATGGGGCTGAACATGGACCCGCTCTGGAACCTGCTGGAACGGGACGCCAGTCAGCCGGGCTGGCCCTACGAGCCTGAGACCTTCACGGACCAGACCGAGCGTTCCCTGGCTGCCGAGTTCATCCGGGAGAAGGTCCTCCGCAAGACCCGTGAGGAGGTGCCCCACGGCGTGGCGGTGCTCATCGACCAGTGGCTGGAACCGGGGCACGAGGACTACCCGGAGGACATGGATCCCGAAGGCGTCTTCATCTCCGCCCAGATCCTCGTGGACCGGGACGGCCACCGCAAGATCCTGCTCGGTTCCCAGGGCGAGATGATCAAGGACATCCGCCAGAGCGCGCAGCGGGAGCTGAAGAAGCTGCTCCAGCGTCCGGTGCGGCTGGAGCTGTTCGTGAAGGTGGACGAAGGCTGGCGGGACCGGCCCGATCGCCTGGACCGGCTGTCGATCTAGATCGACAAATCCGTCGCCCGGTGGCCCTCGTCGAGTGGTGCCGGGCCTTCAGGTCCGGTGACGGAGACATACTGGCCACGCGCGGGATCGAAGGCGAACACCTCGCCGGTCTCGATCTTGTACACCCACCCATGCAGGTGCAGCTGGCCGCTGGCCACCGCCTTCGCCACCGCCGGGTGGGTGCGGAGGTTCTCGAGCTGGGTGAGGACGTTCTCCTCGACGGTGGCGTGCAGGAGGGCATGGTCCTTCAGATGGCCATAGCTCTCCCACATGATCTGTTCGGTCTTCCGGGCGTGGGCCAGCCAGGCCCGGGTGGCCGGCAGGCCCTCCAGCTTGGCCGGATCCAGGAGGGCCTCCATGGCCCCGCAGTTGGAGTGCCCGCAGATGATGATGTCCTTGACCTGGAGGGCTTCCACGGCGAACTCAATGCCGGCGGCCATGCCGCCCATGCTCTCGTAGGGCGGGATCAGATTCCCGACGTTCCGGAGGATGAAGAGCTCCCCCGGTTCGGTCTGGGTGATCAGGTTCGGATTGATCCTGGAGTCGGAGCAGGTGACGAACAGGGTCTCCGGTTTCTGGCCATGGACCTCCAGCTCCTCGAAGAGTGCCTGGTGGGACCGGAAGACCTGGGTCTGGAAGTGGTGAATGCCATGAACGAGTTTCTGCATGCCTCGAGTCTACCGGAGGTCAGGCCCGGACCGGAGGCCCGGGATCAGAGGCTCAAGTGAGCCATGTGCTCTTCGCTGGTGATGGGGGTGTTGGGCTCGTCGTGGATGATCTTGCCGTCCCGCAGCTTGACGATGCGGTGGGCGTGACGGGCGATGTCCTCCTCGTGGGTGACGAGGATGATGGTGTTGCCCTTCTGGTAGAGATCCTCGAAGAGGGCCATGATCTCGATGCTGGTCTTGGAGTCGAGGGCGCCCGTGGGCTCGTCCGCCAGCAGGATGCTCGGGTTGTTCACGAGGGCCCGGGCGATGGCCACGCGCTGCCGCTGGCCGCCGGAAAGCTGGTTGGGCATATGGTCGCTGCGGGTACCGAGCCCCACGTTCTCCAGGGCCTGGTGGGCCATCTGGTGGCGGTCCGCGGGAGACTTGCCCGCGTAGATCAGGGGCAGTTCGACGTTCTGCAGGGAAGTGGTGCGGGCCAGCAAGTTGAAGGTCTGGAAGACGAACCCGATCTCCTCGTTCCGGATCTGGGCCAACTCGTCGTCGGTCATGGCGGACGCCAGCTTCCCGTTCAGCTCATAGGTGCCGTTGGTGGGGGTGTCCAGGCAGCCGATGACGTTCATCATGGTGGACTTCCCGGAGCCCGAGGGACCCATGATGGCGACGTACTCGCCTCGAGTGATCTCCATGGACACCCCATCCAGGGCGCGCACTTCCATGTCGCCCATCTGGTAGACCTTGGTGATGTCGGTGAGCCGGATCAGGGGGGCATCGGACATGGGCACCTCGAAGGGCCGGCGCCGGCCCTGTTCCAATCTTCGCAGAAGCGCGGCCGGGGTTTAGGGGGCTTCCTGCGATTCCCGCTACAATCCTGGTTTTGCCCGATTCCCGCCTGAAGGCCCGAGCCCCCATGATTGCCGCCCTGATCCGATTCCTGGGACGGCCGCTGATGCGGCTGCGCTATCGAGTCCGCAGGGCGGGGCTGGACGCCCTCCCGCCTCCGGATGGCCGGGGCGTCCTGTTCCTGGCCAACCATCCCACCCTGGTGGATCCCTTCATCCTCGAGACGGAACTCCACCATGACTGGGCCCCGACCCTGGTCGCCGGAAGGGATCACACGGTTCATGGCATCCTCCGTTGGCTGGCCCGCTCTTTCCGCGTGCAGGCCCTGCCGGACCCGGTGGAACACGGGGCGGACTGCCGAGCCGCCCTGGATCGCGAACTGGCAGATCTCGCCAGGCGGCTGAGGGCTGGTCAGCATCTGCTCATGTTCCCGGGCGGGCGGCTCTCCCGGCAGAAGACCGAGGACCTGTCCGACAACAGCGCGCTCGAGGCGGTGCTGCGTCAGGCTCCCGGGACGCGGATCGTGCTGGTCCGGATGGAAGGTCTCTGGGGCAGCCGCTTCAGCTCGGCCTCGGGCCAGCGCCCCCGGCTGGGCAAGGAACTGCTGACGGGGGCTGGGCATCTCCTGGCCAATGGCCTCTTCTTCATGCCCCGCCGGGAGGTTCGCCTGCTGTTCGAGGAGGTTTCCGGCCTTCCCGTCGAAAAAGGGCGGGAGGCCCTCAACCATGCCCTGGCGGCCCGGCTGAATGCCGATGTCTCGCCGAGGACCTTCGTCCCCAGCTTCTTCTGGAAGGGAGGAGGCGCGAGGGTTCTTCCGGAGCCCCCCCGGCCGCGGGTGGCCGGCAACCCGAAGACCGTGCCGGCCCAGATCCGTGATGCGGTCCGCCGCCACCTCCAAGCCATTTCGGACCACCATGACCTCCAGGACGGGCTGGCCCTGGTGGGTGACCTCGGGCTGGATGCCCTGGCCCATCGGGAACTGGAGCTGTGGCTGGAGCGGGCCTACGGCTACCCCTGCAGCGATCCGGCCTCCCTCCAGACCGTCGGCGACGTCATGCTGGCGGCCACTGGAGCCGCCGTCTCCCTTCGCCAGGGCGAACTCAAACCCGTTCCCCATGCCTGGTTCCATGCCCCGGCCAACCTCCCGATCCAGATGCCAGAAGGGGCGACCATTCCCGAGGTGTTTCTCCGGCAGGCCGGGCGTGGCCCCCGTCGCGTGGCGGTGGCGGACCAGACGAGCGGGGTCAAGACCTACCGCGACGTGATCACGGCCATCCTCGTGCTGAAGCCCGTGTTCGAGCGCCTGGAGGGCGACCATGTGGGCCTGATGCTACCGGCCACCGGGGGCGCCTACATCCTCTACCTGGCCCTGCTCTTCGCGGGCAAGACCCCGGTGCTGGTGAACTGGACGGCCGGCTCCCGGAGCCTGGCCCATGGCCTGGATCTGCTCGGGGTGAAGCAGGTGGTGACCGTAACCGCCCTGCTCAACCGCCTGGAGGCCCAGGGAGTCGATCTGTCGGCGGTCCAGGACCGCCTGCTCCTCCTCGACGAGGCGGGGAAGCGGATCTCCCTGGCGGCCAAGCTGTCGGCGGCCTTCCGGGCCCGGTTCAACTGGTCCTCCCTGACCTCGGTCCGGCCCCGGGAGACCGCGGCCGTCCTCTTCACCAGCGGGAGCGAGAGCCTCCCGAAGGCCGTGCCCCTGACCCATGCCAATATTTTGACTAATATCCGGGATGTCACGCAGATCCTGCGTTTCCGCAAGGACGACCGGATGATGGGCTGCCTGCCGCCCTTCCATGCCTTCGGTCTGACCACCACCACCGTCCTGCCCATGTTGTTGGGGATCCCCGTGGTCTACCACCCCAACCCCACCGAGGGCCGCATGCTGGCGCGGATCATGGCGGCCTATCACGCCACCCTCCTGGTGGGCACGCCGACCTTCCTGGCGGGCATCGCCCGGCAGGCGGAGGACCGTCATCTCGAGTCCCTGCGGTGGGTCATCTCCGGCGCGGAGAAATGCCCCGACCCGCTCTACGCCACCCTGGCGCGCCGCTGGCCGAAGGTCACCGTGCTCGAGGGCTACGGCATCACCGAGTGCTCTCCCGTCGTATCCGTCAACCGGGAGGAGAACCCCCGCAATGGGACCATCGGGCGCCCGCTCCCCTCCGTCGAATGGGCCCTCGTGAATCTGGACACGGGCCGGCGGGTCCGGCCGGGCGAGGCCGGGATGCTGCTGGTCCGCGGCCCCAGCATCTTCTCCGGCTACCTCAACCCGGACGTCGATCCTCCCTTCCAGACCTTCGAGGGCAAGGCCTGGTACCACACCGGCGACCTGGTCCGGGAGGAGGACGGCGTCCTGGTCTTCACGGGGCGTCTGAAGCGCTTCGTGAAGCTGGGGGGGGAGATGGTCTCCCTCCCGGCCATTGAGGAGGCCCTCGCCCGGCGTTTCATGGGCGAGGACGAGGCGGAGCCCATCCTGGCGGTGGAGGCCACTCCCGAGGAGATCAACCCGGACCTGGTGCTCTTCACGGTTTCCGGCATCCCCCGGGAGGATGCCAACGCCGCCATCCGCGCAGCTGGGCTTTCGGCCCTCCACAACATCCGCGATGTGCGCCGGATCGAGCAGATCCCCACCCTGGGGACCGGGAAGACGGACTACCAGGCGCTCAAGGCCCTCCTCTCGGAACCGGTTGCCTAGACGGTCTCGATCAGCAGGGCCAGCCCGAGCCCCCCGCCGATGCCCAGGGTGGCGACGCCCAGGCCCCCGCCCCGGGACCGGAGCTGGTGGACGAGGGTCGTGACGATGCGGGCCCCGGTGGCGCCGATGGGATGGCCCAGGGCCACGGCTCCCCCGGCCGCGTTCAGCCGTTCCGGGGGAAGCCCCAGTTGCCGCTGACATACCAGCACCTGGGCGGAGAAGGCCTCGTTCAGCTCCCAGAGGGCGATATCCTCGATCCGGAGGCCCCTGGAGGCCAGGAGCCGACGCACCGCCGGGACTGGCGCCTCGCCCATATCCATGGGATCCACCCCGGCCTCGGCCCAGCCCAGGATGCGCGCGAGGGGACGGGCGTCCCCCAGCTGATCGCCCCGGGCCAGGAGGACAGCGGAAGCCCCGTCGGAGAGGGCCGAAGCATTGCCGCCCGTCACCTGCCCAGCGGGATCAAACACCGGGGCCAGGTGGGCCAGCTGTTCGACCGTGGTACCGGAGCGGATGCACTCGTCCTGCGACAGCCTGGGATGGGGCAGGGACTCCGGTCCGAATTCGGCCTCGGAGGCGCGGCGGTGGCTTTCCGCCGCCCAGGCGTCGGCGTCGGCCCGGGTTACGCCCCGCTTGGCCGCCAGCCGCTCGATCGTCTCGCCCATCAGGAGGCCCGTCACCGGGCATCGGAGGCCGTCCTGGTGCATCACGTCGGGGAGGGCCCGATGGCCCATCCGGAAGCCCCAGCGCAGCCCCGGCACCAGGTGGGGCGTGTCCGACATGGCCTCGCTGCCGCCCGCCAGGATGGGCTGCGGGGCCCCGTCCTGCAGATCCTGGGCGGCCAGGATCAGGGCCTGCAGCCCGGACCCGCATGCCATGTTGAGCGTGAAGGCCGGAGTATCCTGCGCCAGTCCGGCCTTCAGGGCGAGGGTGCGTGCGGGGTTCATCCCCTGGGTGTGGCTGCGGGCCATTCCCCAGATCACTTTGCCGGGCCGGGGCAGGGCCGGGTCCGCCAGCAGACCCCGGAGGGCCGCAATACCCAGCCCGATGGCCCCCTCTCCGGCAAGGCTTCCCCCGTACCGGCCCAGGGGCAGCCGGCCGGCGGTGAGGATGAAGAGTTCGTCGGTTCCGGTCACGTGGCGGGTTCCCAGTCGTCGGGTGTGGGCTCCCGCGGGCCGAGCACGGTGTCGGGCGGGAACCAGGCATCGAGAAGCGCCAGGTGGCGGGCCAGGTATTCCCTGGCCAGGCTCCGGGCCCTGGAGAGGAAGGGCTGCCGCTCGGTGGAGGCCGGTACCCCCCAGGTGGCCAGACCCATCCGGTCAGCCAGATAGAGGGCCCTGGGCAGGTGGAAATCCGAGGTCACCACCACCACCTGCCGCTGGCCGAAGACGACCTGGGTGCGCTTGAGACTGTCCCAGGTCCGGCGTCCCGCGTAGTCGCTGACGATCAGCGTGGATGGGACTCCCTGCTTCAGGAGCCAGCGCCGCATGGCCTGGGGCTCGTTGTAGGAGGGCTGCCGGTTGTCCCCGGACACCAGGAACCACCGGACCTTTCCGGCGTGGAACAGAGCCAGGGCCGTGCGCAGGCGCCCCTCCAGGATCTGAGTGGGCTCGCCATCGCTGTAGACCCCCGCGCCCAGGACCAGGACCGCCCCGCCGGTCGCCGGGAGGGACTCCAGGGAGTACACCTGGCGCCGGTGCAGGGCGGGGAACCTTCCGAGGGTCCACAGCAAGTCTCCCAGGAGGAGGAGGGCCAGGGCCGCAAGCAGGGTCCGCCTCTGCTGCCAGCTGCGATGAAGGAAGGCAGAGATCGACATCGTGGGTTAGCATAGACCCTTCATGCGCCTTCGCCCCATGGACCATCTGTCTCGACGAGTTGCCTTGATGAACCTGAGCCCGGCCCGATCCACCTCGTCCTCCCGCCCCTTGCAGCGGATGGCCCCCCTGGTCCTGGCGCTGGTCGCCAGTGGCGGGATGGGCTGTTTCCGGGCGACGGGGGTCACGCGTCCGAACCTCGCCGTGGAAGAGATCCCGGAGGTGGGCGGGGACCGGGTCGGTGGGCTGAAGTCCACTGCAGGCCCCGGTGACTACTACCTGGGCAATGACTATGTCCAGCTGGCAGTCGATGGCGCCGCCTTTGGTGCCCAGCCTGGACAGTTCGGCGCAGCCTCGGGGGGCGCGGTACTGGACATCGGCACCATTGCCCTGGACCAGAGCTACAAGCGGGTCTCCTTGCCGGATGACATGCTGGAGCGCCTGGGACCGGTGGTGAACCAGGACCCGGACTTGCCTCTTGTATTCGATAGTTACCTGCCCGGGAAGGACACGAACCTGGTGTTCCTCGACATGAAGGGCTACCTGCTCGACCCCAAAGGCAAACTGGGGGCCCCCGTGGACGCCCAGGGGCGGGTCATCGGTGTGCAAGTGGCCCACCGCATCTCCCTGGGCTCGAGGGACAGCTTCTTCACCCTGGAGACGACCCTCACCAATGCCTCCGGTTCGACCCTCCCCATTCAGAATCTGGGGGATTTCCTCTCGCAGCACGGGGGGGGGTATCGATTCATCGTCCCCGCCACGGCTGACTATAGTGGTGCCCAGGTCACTTCCTGGGGAGCGGAGATCCCCGGTTCGGACTTCACCAGTCCCCTGACCACCAGCGTGCAGGCCCCCCTGGTAGCCCTGACGGGGACCGAATCGGCGGGAGCCACCTACGACGACCATGGCGGGCTGGGCATTCTGCCCGTGGATACCGATCAGGTGCTGGTGGCCTCGGATCCGCAACACGTCCTGGCCGAGGATCGGCCGACCGCCCCCGCGCGCCTGGTGGTGGGCAGTCCGACCGTCGCCAGCTTGCTGGATGGCAAGAGCCTCACCTATCGCCGGCGGTTGTTCGTGACGGGCGGACCAAGCATCTACACCTCCATCTCGGGGAACATCACCAAACCGACTCCGGCCAGCGCCCTGTTCAACTCGATGGCTCTGGCACGTATCGGACTGCGCGGCGGCGATCTCGGATTCCTCTCCTTCAATTCCTTCGGGACCGCCACCATCGGCGGGCCGCTGCAGACGGAATACCGGATCGAGCGCTACCTGGGCAGCGCCGCGGATGCCAGCACGGACACGAACCCAGCCAACTGGGCCCTCGAGCGGGTGGAATGGCGGGAGCGTGGGGATGTCCCCTCCTCCGCCGGACCTGTCCAGATGCTGGTTCCCGCAGTGGCGGATCCCAACATCTCCGGGCAGAACCAGCGGTACCGGATCATCACCCGGAACCGGAACCAGAGTGCGACAACTTATCTGGCGACCAACGTCCTGAATGCCGCGGCCCCGAACGTGCCCACCCCGATCCGGCCCTCCAAGACCCAGGCCTGGCAGGTGGCCGAGCCCATTGCCCCGGAGAGTGGGGATGTCATCGATGCCGCGGGCAACATCCTCAGCCAGAAGCAGTCGCTACACACATTCACGGCGCGTGAGGCGGGGGCGACGGTGTACGACGGCCTGCAGCCCCTCCGCATCATCTTCGCCGGGATCGGAACGACGCCGGACCCCGATATGCAGCGCACCCGTAAAGTCGCGGGCTATTTCAACCCCGTCTACAAGGGGAAGGTGACCGCGGGCGGGAACGTGGCTTCGTACCAGTACCAGGCTGGCAACCAGGCCTTCGGCGGGTCCTTCGCTTTTACGTATTCCACCCTCGCCAGCTTCTTCCCCAAGGGTGACTATCTGGCCTATGGAACCCGGGGCCCATTGTCTTACCTGGATGCGATTCCGGTGTCGGCCTTCGATGGACAAACCATCACGTCGCACCAGTTCGTGGTGGTCAAGGCGAGCCTTCCCAGCGGCTGGACCTCCTTCGATCTGCCGGGTCCCACCCAGGTCACGACCGGCGGGTACAACCCGGGGGAGATGCTCAGCTCTGCCCTGGCGGAAGGTGTCCAGGTGGTGGCCCGCACCGAGCAGGACCGGCTCACGGATCCGACCGCCCTCCGCACGGAGTTCCGCAGCGAATTCGACGCCAACAACCCGAACATCTCGGATGCCCAGCGGGATCCCATCGGGAGCGATCCCTTTGTGGTGGGTGCTCGCAGTTCCACCCTTGCCGAGGGGATGGTCACTGCGCTGTTCACTCCCGTTCCCAGCAATGTCCATTTCGGCGGTGCGCGCCCCTCCCAGGGGTGGACCCTGGCGGATTTCCTGGCCCAGGCCGAGGGGGGATTCAACGTCATCCAGCGTCCCCGCGGGCCCCAGGGTCTGTTCACGCTCAAGGGCTTCACGCCCGGTGTGGCCCTGGGTACCGGGACCAATGCCTGGTGGACCCAGACAGGCCCCTATTCCATGGGCAAGCATGAGGGGGATTTCGATGCCCTCGAACTGATTCGGGGCGAGTACTCCGACGCGAACGGGACCCCGCTTTCCCTGACCGATCCCGCCAATGCGACCGCCTGGTTCAACGAATTCCTCGCCGTGCGCAACGACTGGTTCGGGTTGCTGAACCAGCAGGCCCCGGGCGCCTTCACCAAGGCCCTGGGCACTTCCTCCGCGCGGTACAGCCTCGACACGCCGGTGGGCCTGGCCCGGACCTACCTCAACCTGGGCACCACCACCACGCTGAATCAGGCTGACCTGAGTCCCGTGCTCACCGCACTGAAAACAGGAGTCGCCGTCGCCTCCACTGGGCCCCTCCTCGACGTGACCGTGAACGGGGTGGGCCCCGGCGGGCTGGTGGCGGGTCCCGTGGCCACGGTGACCCTCACGGTCAATCTCTATGCGCCGGACTGGGTCCCCGTGGACGAGGTTCGCGTGGTGGTTAACGGCGTGGTGCAGACCATCCCCCTCGCCAGCTTCACGGCTTCCACCACCGATTCGCGCCTGCGCACGGCCACCGCGACCCTCACCATGCCCACCACGGGGAAGGATGCCTGGGTCGTCGTGGAGGCGGGCGTGCCGCTCACCACCACCGGGGCCTATGCTCCTGGAACCCCTTGGGCCAAGATCAT
>Ga0208789_1000846_pt1 | contig 22414 bp, 25 predicted proteins | sample Methanotroph_Enr_FD_187368 | JGI IMG/M metagenome (GOLD analysis project Ga0208789, IMG submission 187368) | Enriched soil microbial communities from Old Woman Creek wetland in Ohio, USA - Methanotroph_Enrichment_5 (SPAdes) (version 2) | ecosystem: Environmental > Terrestrial > Soil > Wetlands...
TATTTCAGAAACTAGATCAAATTGGTTTTATTGAAAACAAAGTTCTCTAAAACTATTTTTCAGCGACTAATTCATCAATCAGAGCGTTGAATTCAGTTTTGAATTCTTCATAGAATTTACCCGTGGCAGGCCCGCTAAATCCGGAATGTATTTTTCGGACATTTCCTTTTCTGTCGATAAAAATGGTCGTTGGAAAAGAGGCAATGCCATTCAACTGAGGAAGAGCTTTGGATGCCGGTTCAGTTCCGGATTGTCCGGCAAAAAGAATCTCATAATCAATACCCAAGCGGGTTTTCAGGGCCGTCAACGATTTTTTTGCTGATTCAAAGTCGCTCTTCCGCTCAAAACCCAGGCCAATAATTTCAACTCCCCGTTGCTTGTTCTCTTTGTACCATGCTGATAAAAATTTGTTTTCGTCGAGACAATTCGGGCACCAGCTTCCCAGGATAGTAACAATGACCACTTTGCCTTTATAAGCAGGATCGGACAACGAAACCTTTTTCCCATCCAGGTTTGGAAAGGAGAAAGCAACCGTTGAAAAACCCTGTTTCAGATAAGTTACGTTATAAGCGTCAGGCAAAGCAGCTTTGGCATTGCGCGTCCCGGCAATTTTAGTTGCTTTTCGTGGAGTAACAAATTCGCCCGTAAATGAATTTTCGCCTGTAAACTCACCTTTCAGCAGGTATGGCGACGAGCCGCCAAAAGCCGACAATTCGAAAGTTTTTCCGTGTGCCACACCATCCAGAAACCGATAATCGCCAGTTGTTGTGAGGATCGAACCGGTAAGTATTGATTCTTTTAGACTGAAATTTCCAACCGTTTTTTCGGCATCAGCGCCTTCACCAATGTTGATATCCCAAGTTCCGGCCAATGAAATCGCCGGTTTTTCGTTGCTAAGCGGAAACCGATTCGGGTTACCATATGCAGCTTTAAACGGAACTTCACTTACCACCTTTCCCCCATATGTTTTAACCAGTTTTCCCTGAAGTTGGTTTCCTTCCATTTTGCACTTCAAAACAGCATCGTACAAATCAAAAGGAATAAAAACCGAATCGTTTCGGTAAGTTATATTTTTAGCCTGAAAGCGGTCTTCGCCATTAATCAGGAAAACAGAATTGTCTTTTACTTCAAACAAAAAAGGAATTTCGTTATCCGGAACAGTATAAACTCCTCGCCATAAACCTTCTTTCAGGGTTTTAGAATCTTGCTGAAATGAAGCAAGTCCGAATAGGACCACAAGCAGAACGATCAAATTTGTCCATTTTAAATTACCCATATCGAAATATTTAAATTACACGTCTGAAAAATACTCTTTTTTAGTTCACGTCAAACCAAAGTTTCGTGGTTAATAGGTCGGCTCCCTGACGGGCAACCGCTGCCTTATAATTTTTAAGATTCAGCGATTGCTCACTTCCAGGATAGATATACCGCACCGGGATTTTACCATCGAGTGTTCCGGCAACTGCGGGCGGCAATTGCGGATAATCTAACCGACGCCATTCGGCAAAAGCTTCCATTCCCTGACCAAACAGGGCAATCCATTTTTGCACACCAATTGATTGTTTGTAATTTGCACTGTTATATTTTACCGATGGTTGGCCCAGGTAGGCATTTACCACATCGTCGCCCGTAATTCCGAACTGTTTCAACGAAGCTTTGATGGCCTGGTTATACAATGTTTCGGCGTTTTCAGCAGTAAAACCTCTTGCAGCGGCTTCTGCCCGTCCAAACAATACTTCAGCAGTACTCAAAATAACGCCTGGTGTTTGGGGCGCGGTAAAATAACTCCCGATTTTCGAGGTTTTCGAAAACCCAAAAGCGCTTGCGGCACTGGTGGTTAAGCCATTGGGAAGGCCGATATAAATTTCAGGGGTAGCCGTTTCGGTTTTATTGGCAAACACAGGCAACCTCGGATCGTTCAGGCTTTTTAATGTTTCAACAATACTTTTGCTTACACGGTAATCATCGCGGGTTTCGAAAAATAAGGCGATTGGATTCTGGTTAGGCGAAGCCAGGTACACCAATTGGGCGGTTTCACCGTCACCAATCAGATCGGCCACCGGAATTTCAGCAATGGCCAGTTTCGCTACTTCAGGTTCTTTGTCTGCAATCCGCAAAGCAATACGGTAACGAAGCGAATTGGCAAACTTCTTCCATTTGGTCAGGTTTCCTGAATAAATGACATCGCCACTAATTCCTTTTTTTGTTGGATCGATCAATGCCACAGCTTCTTTCAGGTCGTTTAGCAACCCGTGGTAAACGTCTTTCTGTGCATCGTAGGCAGGCGTGATGTATTCGTTGATATTGATTGCCTGGCTGTACGGAATATCTCCATACGCATCGGTTAAAAGCAAAAACACCCATGAACGGAAGATGGTTGCAACCGCTTTGTAATTGGGCTGGTTTTCGGTTTCGCCAATCTTAATAATTTCAGCCAAATCCCTCAATCCCTGGGAATAGAAATTTTTCCATGGACTCTCGAAAGTGGTATTCGATGCAATATACCGGTCAATTTCGGTGTACTGGATTTTAGCAACATGCTGTGCAAAAAGGAGCGTGCCATCGAGGTTATTTGTAGTTCCCCAATACGTGTCAACGCTTGATTTAATGGCATTCGTCAGCAGGTAATCGGGTTGTGCTACCTGCGCTTCATTCGGATTTTTATTGGTATCCAGAAGATCTTGTACACACGAAGTCAGTGCTGCCGTGGCAAGAAGTGTTAAAAAAATATTTTTGATTTTCATTTTCTTCGATTTTTAAAATTAGAAATTGAGGTTCACGCTAAACCCATAGCTTCGGGTCGATGGCAATTGAAGGCTTTCCAAGCCCTGCCCATTTCCTGTATTCAGGGCAGTTTCGGGGTCGATGTGCGGTGCATTTTTGTGAATAATCCAAAGATCGCGGCCAAGCAAGGCCACATTTGCCGAATGTAATCCAATGGCTTTTATCCATTTTGAAGGCAGGTTGTAACCGAGGCTTATTTCGCGGAATTTCACAAACGATGCGTCAAAAACACTCGACTCGTTAATTGTCCTGAAGGTTTTCCAGTACGACTGAGCCGGAAGGATCGTCGTATTTTGAGTCCCGTCAGCTTTTACGCCATCAAAAATAACACCGTCGTGGTATACGACTTCGTTGTTAGGGGCTGCCGTTGTGTGCGAGGCAAGCTGTACCGGGAGTTGGGTTTTTACATTGTTTGGATAATAATAAGCTAAACCGCCATTTTCTTCATCCCTTCCGCGTAAAGTTTCGGCTAAAACACCGGTATAAGTGCCGGTAGATTGTGTTCCGTTATAGATTGAACCACCAATCTTGGCATCGATCAGAAAACTCAGGCTGAAGTTTTTATACGTAAAAGTATTCGTAATCCCTGCAATCCAATCGGGCTGAAAAGAACCAAAGTATTTGTTGTTTGGATCAGTGTCAGGGGCGCCATTCGCTTTGACCAGAATTTCGCCTTTGTCGTTCCGTTTGTATGCGGTTCCGAACAACGATCCATAAGGTTCGCCAATAGCGGCCAGGACTGAAAGGCTACCCGATTGTGCAATCCTATAGGCTGTAAGCAATCCTTCTTTGTCGAGTTCAAGAACTTCGCTTTTGTTGGTCGAGAAGTTAGCCACCACATCCCATGTCAGCCCGTTCGAAATTTTTACCGGCGAGAAACTTAACTGAACTTCGAACCCCTTATTGTTGATTTTTCCGGCGTTTAATAATTTTGAAGCATACCCGGTTGACGGGCTAACATCAACGTTCAATATCTGATCGTAACTATTGGTGTTGTAATAGCTCAAATCTACGCGGACATTGTTATTGAACAACCCAATTTCAGCTCCAATTTCCGATGAAGTTGTGGTTTCAGGTTTCAAATTGGCGTTCAACGATGCGTTTGTAACAGTCAACTGCGGATTGCTGCCGAAAGGCGCATTAAACGGATAAGTGTCGATAAGCTGGTAAGGATTCGAATCTTTCCCTACCTTCGACCAGCCACCCCTGATTTTCAGGAATGATAACCGACTGCTTTCGATGTTGAGTAATTTTGAAACCACCACACTGGCGTTGACTGAAGGATAAAAATAGGAGTTGTTGCCTTCGGGTAAAGTTGACGACCAGTCGTTGCGTGCGGTTAAGTTTAAGAACGCATAGTCTCTGAAATTGACCTGCCCTGATGCAAAAACACTGTTTTTCTTTTGCTTGCTGTAATAACTCGACGAGACAAGTGGATCGCGCGAATTGGCCAGCGTATAAACATCTCTCACCGCCAGCTTTGGCGCACTCTGATTATTTTCCTCGTAGTATTTAGACAAAAGGTTGCTGCCACCGAGCACATCGACTGTAAAGTCAGTAGTTATTTTTTTGTTGTAGTTCAGCGTAAACTCAATATTCCGTTCATTCACGGTATATCCTATTTCCTGGTACGATCCGTACGGCGTTCCATTCGTTCCGTAGGCGATTTTAATTTTACGGCGGTCGTTGTAATAATCGTTTCCAATACGGAAGTTTGCCGTGAAATCTTTCAGAAATTTATAATTCAGGTTTACATTTCCAAAGATTCGGTCGCGGCGTTGCGAAACGGTATTTTCATTGGCAATGAAATAGAGATTGCTGTAATAACTATTGTTCCAGTTCACCAAATTGCCATTGGCATCCCTGTAGTTTTTTAGTTGGTTAACATCGACCTGACGGCCAAACCAGGCAAACTGAAGCATTGAACTTGTAGCCCTTCGTCCAAAAACACCGGGTAAATTGCCCGCATCGGTGTTGATATAATTGGCGCTGGTACTCAATACCAAATCAGGTAAGATTTTGTAGCTGCTGTTGACCCCGAAGGTATTTTTCCCCAAATCGGTGTTCGGTAAAGTTCCGGTTTGGCTGGTGTTGTTATACGAGAAACGGAAATCAAATTTGTCATCAGCTCCTGAAATCGATACTCCGTTACTCAGTGTGTGACCCGTTTCAAAGAAGTCGCGCACATTATTAGGATGGGCAACCCAAGGCACTGCAACGCCGTTCGAAAAGAATTGAGGAATCAGTCGTCCATCAAGTTTCGGACCCCAACTTTCGTCAACGCCATCATTTACACCGCCTCCTTTTCCATCAACATACGAAAACGTTCCGCCAGAACCCTGTCCGTAACCGTTTTGATAGCTTGGAAGGGTTAAAACACTTTCGAACGTGTTTTTTGAATAGACATTAACACCCAGTTTTTTCTGGCCTTTCCCTGTTTTTGTTTTGATCAGGATAACCCCACTTGCAGCCCGGGAACCGTATAGAGCAGCGGCGTTCGGACCTTTCAATACGCTAATACTTTCAATGTCTTCGCTGCTGATGTCCGAGATCGCGTTGGCAAAATCGCGCGATGCATCAGAGGTGGTGAATTGGGAATTGTCGACCGGAACGCCATCCACAATAAAAAGTGGTTGGTTATTTCCAGAGATTGAAGTTTCGCCGCGAATAATGATTCTCGATGATCCAAGGTTTCCCTGGCTGTTAGTAACCTGTACTCCGGCAATTTTGCCTGAAAGTGAATTAACCAGGTTCGCTTCGGGCACTGCTGTAATCGTTTCAGATTTGATCTCCTGAACTGAATATCCCAGCGACTTTTTTTCTTTGTTGATTCCGAGTGCAGTAACAACAACTTCGTTTAACTGGTTGAGGTTCTCTACCAATTCGATTTCTAAAAACGAATCATCGTGAACAACAAATGATTTGGAGTCAAAGCCAATAAATGAAACTACAAGTATATTCCCTGCGTTCACTTTCAAATTGAACTGACCATTGGCATCAGTTACCACTCCTGAAGTTGTTCCCTTCTTGACAATACTTGCCCCAACCAGAGGAGAGTGGTCATCATTCGAACGAACAACTCCTTTGAGCTGTATTTCCTGGGCAATACTACTAAGCGACAGCAGCACACAGAAAAAAAGAATAAGAAATTTAAATTGATTTTTCATCGTTATGAATTTTTGTGAGTTGATAATACATTGTTGAAACCTGTCAGATTTAACTACCTGATAGATTTAATTTGGATAGACTTTCAAATGAAAATGCCTATGATTTTAACCGTATGATTGGCTTAACTAATTCAAAAAGTGATTGTAATAAATGCAAGCAGCATTTAGCTGAAGCACATTCGCATTCGGGAAGTAAATGGACAGCAGCAACAGCAACTATTCAGCATGAATAATGAAGTTGATATTCGGTAAGTATTTTGTTTGTTGGATGCTTTCATTTCTTTATCATTAATTGTCAATGCAAAAATGAGCATCACTGTTTGATTATTCAATACCACGGAATAGGTAGATTTTATAGCTATTTTATGGTATAAACAGTGCTGGTGAGTCTAAAAATCTTGAACCTGAGAGAGGAGAATAGGGTTACGACAATTTTCCCTTTTCGTGCCAAATGCCGATTTTGATCGGGCTGGCTTCTACCTCGCTGGATATGCTGGTATAATCATCGGTAACGTTTCATTTGCCCATGCATGCCAATCTGCAAAGTACTCGCGGCTACTTGTTCCAACTCAGATTTTTTGTATTTTCGCCGACCAAACATTAAAAATAGAGAGCAGGTAATCAACTGCTATTCAAAACGTTTTAGCTGATGGCAAATTTAGAGAAGGGGATATTTCAACGCACCGAGTTATTGCTTGGTCATGAAGTGATGGAAAAGATTGCATCGAAGAAAGTAATTATCTTCGGAATTGGAGGAGTTGGCAGTTGGTGTGCCGAAAGCCTTGTGCGAAGCGGAATCCGTCAGCTAACCCTTGTTGATTCGGATCTGGTTTGCATTACGAATGTCAACCGGCAGTTGCATGCTACCAGCCTCACAGTTGGCGAAGTTAAAACCGATGCTCTAAAAAAACGGCTGCTCGAAATCAATCCATCGGCCCAGATTCAAACCCTTCAGAAAATATACGAACCCGAAAGCTCAGACTTCTTTGAGCTCGATCAGTACGATTTTATCATCGATGCCATCGACAGTTTGAGCAATAAAATTGATTTGATCCGCAAGGCAACCCGCACCAAAGCCGTATTCTTTTCGTCGATGGGCGCCTCGCTCAAGCTCGACCCAACGAAAATACGTGTAGCCGAATTCTGGAAGGTAAAAGGTTGTCCGCTGGGACATATCGTGCGGAAAAAAATCCGAAAAGGCGACCTTCCGGCCAAAGAATTTATGTGTATTTACAGCGAAGAATTGCTTGAAAATAAAGGGGCTGGTGCATCGTGCGGAACCGATAAATGTTTGTGCCCAAAATTGAAAAACGCACCCGGCGATCCGGATTTAGCCGACCACGAATGGTGCAGCCAGAAAGCGGTGATTAACGGAACTGTTGCCCACATTACCGCCATTTATGGGTTTACTTTGGCCGGATTGGTAATTCAAAGTATCTACAACGAAAATTAAGAATACCCAACGATTCCAATTGCTGAAATCAAGGCATCACAAGACTACTTATCATTCATAATCAACCAGATACTAATAATCGTCAAAGAATGTCCCTGACGCGATAATGAACCAAGGTTCATTATCGTTTGGCAAATATATTGAATTTTATTTGCTTTATGAACGTAGGTTCATTACGTTTGTTAAAAATTAAAGCAATGAAAGATCAATTTGCCATTAAACTATTTGTCATTCTCCCCGTGCTGGCTTTACTTGATTATGTGTTTATGATCCTCTTAGGATGTACGGCCTGCCAATTTGGTTTAGGCAACGATTTTTATTGTGGTCCCTATTGCCTGATTGGTAAAATAATCGGAGGATTGACGGGGGTTCTGTTTTTCTTTCTTATTTTTCCGAATATTAAAGAAATTTTTAAAACCCACAAAAATGCCGCGTCCACGGAAAAGTAGAAAAATATGTAATCCACCAAAGATGAAGGGATTCAAGCCTTTTGGATTGCCATTGTGCAAAATAGAAGGGGTGAAACTTACATTCGAGGAGTATGAAAGTATAAAGCTGATCAATTATGAGATGCTCACTCAGGATCAGGCAGCCGAGCAAATGAATGTTTCACGGCCAACCTTCACCCGAATATACAATAAGGCATTGAAAACCATAACCAAAGCATTTGTTGAAGGCAAAGCAATTGAGATTGAAGGCGGCGATTACGAACTTGAAAATGAATGGTTCAGGTGTAAAAAATGCTATAAACTGATTGAAGGTATTGAAAATCATGTAAAATGCGAGAATTGTCAGGTATTTGGAACTGATGAGTTGGTTCTCTTAAACCAGAATACGATTGAAAAATAAATACGGAAAAACCATGAAAGTAGCAGTACCAACAAGGGGAAATAATGTTGATGACCATTTTGGTCATTGCGAAGCATACACCATTTTTACCGTTGATGTAAATAATAAAATTGAAAAAGCCGAATTATTGCCCTCGCCACAAGGTTGTGGTTGTAAAAGCAATATTGCTTCTGTTTTAAAAGAAATGGACATAACTGTAATGCTTGCCGGAAACATGGGCGGCGGTGCATTAAATGTACTTAACCAACATGGAATCGATGTTTATCGAGGTTGTTCGGGGGATGTACGCCAACTGGTTGAAACTTTTTTGAATGGTAATGTCGAAGATTCGGGTGAAGGTTGTCACCAGCACGAGCATCATGAAGAAGGTCATCAATGTAACCATTAGAACATGGAAGAAAAAGAAATCAAAGAATTGTATGACAGCCGTTCGCTTGAAATCATGCAGACCGCTGAGGACGCCTATATACGCGGATCAAATCGGGTACAGGAAATCAAAAACTATGCGCTCAAGGCTGGGATTAAACGAATTGGCATTGCTCACTGTGTTTCGTTCCCAAAAGAAGCCGAAGCGGTAAAGCAATTCCTTTCCGGAGAATTTGAAGTGTTTAGCGTAGATTGCAAATGCGAGCGTATTACCAAACAGGAAATGCTTGGATGCGAAGGCAAAAGTATCATGTGCAACCCTGCCGGACAAGCCGAATACCTTAAAAAAAACAAAACTGAGTTTAATATCTCGATGGGTTTGTGTGTAGGACACGACATGGTTTTTAATCAAAAATCGGTTTCACCTGTTACTACACTGGTCGTAAAAGAAATTACAAGCAAACACAACCCTTTGGAAAGTATAAAAAATCTAAAATAAATTAAATGAGTGAATTTGATGCCCGCGCCCGCGAATGGGACAAAGATAAAATGCACATGGATCGTTCGGTAGCCATTGCTGCCGAACTTGAAAAGATGATCCCGATCAATCCTTTCATGAAAGCCTTGGAATATGGCGCAGGTACCGGGCTTCTGAGTTTTCTGCTAAAAGACCGGTTTTCGGAAATTACCCTGATGGACAACTCTCAGGAAATGATCAAGGTGTGCTTAGAAAAGACTGAGTACTTCAAAACCAATCATATTCTGCCCATTTGGTTCGATCTGGAACACAAGGATTATGATGGAAATTTCGATATCATTTACAATCAGATGGTATTACACCATGTGGGTGATTATGAAAGTATGATCGGTACCTTTTATTCCATGCTAAACCCAGGAGGATATTTGGCCATTGCCGATTTATATCCTGAAGATGGTTCGTTTCATGGCTCAGATGTCAAAGTTCACCTGGGTTTTGATCCCGATAAACTAACTGAAATCTTGCAAATCACCGGGTTTAAGAATATTCAATACCTGACTTGCTTCGAGGTTAAACGTGAGTCGGGCGCTAAATACCCGGTATTTCTACTGGTAGCCCAGAAATAATCAAGCCTCATGGAATCAACTATTCTGAAATGTAAGCAGTGCAACTGGCAGGGATCAGCCGAAGAGGTCGACTGGGAAGATGTTGATACTTGCTCCGGAAGCGATAAAGTTGAAGTTTGCCCTTCGTGCGGTAGTATGGAAGTGTATCCGGTTCGGTAAAATTAGTATTGCGTTAATGAGCTTTTGAATGATCGTCATGCCGAACTTGTTTCGGCATCTCTAAATATTATCAGACCCTGAAACAAGTTCAGGGTGACTGACACTCAACAAAGCCGGGGTAAAGCAACATCAACTCGTTAAAATCTTCTCCATCGAATTACGTTCCTTCTCTGTGAGCGAATCCATTTCTGTGAGCGCATGCTGTATTTTGGTTTTGAAGTTCCAGCAAGTCATTTGGCGTAACGAAAGCCGGCGTCCAAATTCGTACGACGAAACATCTTCTCTCCCTTTGCAAACCTGGTAAGCGATATAAAAGGCTTTGCTAATCGGGAATTTAACGCCATGAAAAACGGTTCCGTTTGTAGCAGTTTCCTTTGCTTTGCATTTGGTACAGCGGCGCGAAAAAGGTTCCTGCCCCGAACATGAGTTGGTATTGCCACATTTTTTGCACACAAAACCATTCGCCCATTTGATCCCGGCTAAAAATTCGAGGCATTTTTCGTCATTCCTGAACATCTCTTCTAACTGTTCGGGGCTAAGGCTATTACTGAAAATTTGGCTCATAACTTATCTTCTTGCTGCAAATGTAAATAAATTTAGTGTCACCAAAAAGATTTAAGTGATACTAATGCGATTTAATATTTTCTTTTATTAGATTTGCAGAGAAACAATTTAAAACAATTGCAATGGAGAATAATTGTGAAGTAAAACCAAGCCCGGGAACATTCAAAGAGAATCTTAAAACATGGAAATTCTGGAGACCGTTTTTATCAATTACAATCGGCGCTATCGCCGGATTTTCATATTACTACTTTGTTGGATGTGCGTCAGGAACCTGCGCCATTACTGGTAGTCCGATTATGAGTACAATATGGGGTGGTGCGATGGGTTACTTTTTGGTGAACAGTCCGTGTGCAAGAGGTAGATGCTAAAAATTAGATCATGAAATGAGCATGATCCACGGAACCATCAACAGGAATGAATATTTTCTGTCATGCGAATTCCATTCAACAATTAAAAAACAAATTATATACGAATGAAAAAAATCCTAATATCAATATCGCTTGGTTTGGTGTTGTTACTAAGCAACTGCAAGGCTGGTAATCCTAACAAGACCAGCAGTAATACTACAAATACTTCCGGAGCTGTACTTGTATTGACCAACGAAATGTTTAAACAGAAGATCTTTAACTACGAGGTCAATAAAGAGTGGAAATTTGAAGGCAAACTTCCCGTCATTATTGACTTTTATGCCAGTTGGTGTGGCCCTTGCCGTCAATTGTCGCCCCGTGTCGAAGAAATTGCAAAAGAATATGCCGGAAAGATCATTGTTTACAAAGTTGATACTGATGCAGAAACATTACTTTCGCAAAATATGGGAATCCAAAGTTTGCCAACGCTGTTGTTTATACCTCTAAAAGGCCAACCGCAGGCAACCATGGGAGCATTACCAAAGGAAACCCTTCTAAAAGCTGTTCACGAAGTTTTACTGGTTAACTAAAATTGCATCCGGATGGTCGATTTCAGACTAAAAGTTTTTCAAAGTGTTGCCCTGAATTTGAGCTTTACCAAAGCATCAAACGAACTATTTATCACACAGCCAGCAATTTCGAAGCACATTAAAGAGCTGGAATCGGAGTATGAGGCAAAGCTGTTTAACCGCACTGGAAATAAAATTTCGCTTACAACAGCAGGTAAAATTTTACTGGCCTATACCGATCAAATCGTCTCGCTGCACAACGAAATCAAATTTGAATTAAGCCAACTCAACGGAAATCCTGAAGGCGCCCTTCGGATAGGCGCCAGTTCAACCATATCGCAGTATGTAATCCCGGCAGCTCTGGCAAAGTTCAACCAGCGATTTCCCGAAATAAAGCTATCGCTCATTAACGGGAATACCGAAGCGATTGAAAAACGTCTCCTGAAAAACGAAATTGACATTGGAATTGTAGAGGGAAAACCTTCGAATGCCGACATTCGGTATTCTTCGTTCCTGAACGACGAACTATTGGTCTTTACCTCAGCGCAAAACGCCTCCATTCCAAACTCCGTTACAAACGACGAATTTTTGAAGCTTCCCCTGGTTCTGCGCGAAAGAGGTTCAGGAACCTTGGAAATCATCGAAAAAAATCTTCAGCAAGGTCAGATTAGTCCGAAACAATTGAACGTATTGCTGTTTTTGGGAAGCACCGAAGCCATTAAATCGTTTATAAAAACGAGCAATGGTGTTGGAATTGTATCGCGCTTTGCAATTGAACCCGAATTATCAAATCATATCTTCAGGCAAATTAATACTTCAGGCCTAAAATTTAACCGTCAATTCTATTTCATTTCGCCCCAAGGCCCTGAACCTGTTGGGCTTGTCAAATTGTTCCTGAATTTCGTTCAACAGTATTATAACTTGTAGTTATCAGGCATAACTTTTTACAATTTGACCACTGATTTTCTTTGAGTTACGTTTGCGGCAACAAAAACCAGTCGGAATGAACGTACCAAAAATTATCTACATTGGAGCTATTCTAATATGCGCCTTTCCTTTTATTGACACTCCGTTTGCCCTGCTCATCGGAATTATCCTGGCACAAACCATTAAACATCCATTTCACAAAACAAGCAAAAAACTAACTCATATTTTGTTGCAGGTTTCGGTTGTCGGTTTGGGTTTCGGAATGAATGCCTGGCAGGCGCTCGACGCCGGAAAACAAGGTCTTTTATTTACCATCTTTTCTATAGTCACCACGCTCACTTTAGGCTTATTCATTGGGAAGCGCCTGAAAGTTGAAAACAACACTTCGTACCTGATTTCGACAGGAACAGCCATTTGTGGTGGATCTGCCATTGCCGCAATTTCAACGATTATCAAATCGAATGAAAAACAAATATCAACGGCATTGGGAACTGTTTTTGTTTTGAACTCAGTCGCTCTGTTTCTATTTCCATGGATTGGTCATCTCTTGCATCTTTCACAGCATCAATTTGGAGTGTGGGTGGCCATAGCCATTCACGATACCAGTTCGGTGGTTGGTGCAGCCAACCAATATGGAGCCGAAGCACTGCAAATAGCCACAACCATTAAACTCGAAAGGGCTTTGTGGATTATCCCATTGGCCATAATCTCAGTGTTCGTTTTTAAAAGCGAGTCAAAAAAGGTAAAAATTCCCTATTTTATCTTCCTCTTTGTTTTGGCCATGCTGCTCAACACGTTTGTGCCTGCCATACATGCCGAAGCTTCAGCCATCGTGGTGATTTCAAAAATTGGGCTAAAAATTACACTCTTTTTAATCGGGTCAAGTCTTTCAAAGGCTCTTGTTGCTTCGGTCGGCATAAAACCGCTCATCCAGGGAGTTTTACTCTGGGCTTTCATTTCGGTTTTATCACTAATCGTAATTATCATTACTGTTTTGTAAATTGCAGTGTCTTGCGCATCACTTGTTTTCATAGACCTTCAACATGAAGCACAAAGAAAATCCGTCCTATTTCGAATTATTCCTTTCGTTCTTTTGGATCGGATTAACTGGTTTTGGCGGTCTGGCCATGACGGCCCATATCCGGAAGCATATTGTTGACACACGAAAGTGGATGGATGGAAGTACCTTCGACTCGGGTCTGGCTCTTTGTCAACTTATTCCCGGAGCAATTGTGATGCAGCTTTCAGCCTATATTGGCCTGAAATTAAAAGGAGTTAGAGGTTCCATTGTAAGTTTTGTCGGGTTTGGATTACCTGCCTTCCTGATCATGTTTATACTTTCAGTTCTGTACAAACAATCCAAGAATATTTCAGGAGTAGAATCGGTTTTAAGTGGATTAAGGGTCATTATAGTGGCCATTGTAGCCAATGCGGCTTATGTTTTCGGCAAAAAGAATTTCCAGAATGTGAACGATTGGATTATTGCCCTGATTGCCGCCGGATTATTCCTGACCAAATTACACCCTGTTCTGGTTTTGCTTGTCGCATCGCTATTAGGTTTGGCTTTAACAAAAAAGGAGGCAGATTCTCCTGGGAAATTTTCAAAAGCCAGAACGTTTAGGTTTTTCCTGATTTTATTGGCTATAGTCGCCGTTTGCTCAACAATCCTGTTTTTTGCGAATCGGGAATACTTCACCTTGGCAACCATGATGCTGCGTATCGACCTTTTTTCGTTTGGAGGTGGGTTGGCCGCCATGCCAATGATGTACCACGAATTGGTTGAACTGTTCCATTGGTTTGACGAGCAAACATTTATGGACGGAGTCATTCTCGGCCAGGTAACTCCTGGGTCTATCATCATTGCAGCGACTTTTTTCGGGTACATGCACTTTGGAATTTTGGGGAGTGTTCTTGCCACAATTTGCGTATTTACCCCGTCTTTCCTGATCTTGATGGGCATTATCCCGTTTTTTGAAAAACTCCGGTCTTATCCACAATTCAATAAAGTGATCAACGGAATTTTATGTTCGTTTGTAGGATTATTGGCTGTTGTAACTTATCGTTTTACCAATGGTATTCCCTGGAATTTGGCCAACGTATTATTTACCCTGATAGCATTTGGATTGTTGCTGCGGAAAGTAGATGTGATTTGGGTAATATTGGGAGGCGTTATAATCTCATTCATGATGTAACGAACTCAATTCAGGATAAAAGCTATTAACCTTTTTTACTGATTTCGACCAATTCTTTGTGATTGACAACTACGATATCTTTTTCATGTAATTCAATTAATCCATCCTTTTCAAAGCTTTTCAGAAGTTTTACTGCACTTTCGGTTGAGATTCCGGCAAAATCGGCCATATCTTTTCTGGAAAGGAGTTGAAATATCTCCGGATTCTCTGCCTTTAAATCATCAATATAAAGCAGTGTATCAGCAATTCTACCGTTCATCTGCTTGTACATTACCGTTCGCAGCGTATCGAAAAGGTTGGCATTCTGCTCGCAATACCGCTTGATCATACTGAACGCAAATTGTCCGTTTTGCTTTATGACTGAGATAATAGCATCCTTTTCAACCAAAAAGACCTGGCAATCAGTCAATGCGACTGAAGAATAATTAAATGTATTTTTTGTGAAGACGGCTGAAAGACCAACAAATTCACCAGGCTTTATAATTCTTAGGTTGAAATTTTTTGAGGTGTCGCCCTCGATGTATTGCTTTGCCAGTCCATTGATTACAAACAATGCATAGGAAGCAAATGCTCCCTGTTTAGTCAAATTATCACCCTTACGGAACAATACCTGAGTTTTGCTTGCCCTTACCAATTCAGCCTCTTCCGGAGAAAGCATCTGAAAACAGGGGGCTTGTATGTCACATATAAATTCCTGATCAGTTTCGAGAATGGGTTTCATAATCCAGTACAAATTACAAATAGCTGTAAAGTTAGAATTATACTTCGACTGGGCATAATCTACTTTACGAATTGTAGTAAGGGATTAAATTTCAGATTCAGATAAATAATGGAGCTGTATGAGGTAGAATAAATGGATTGAACAGTGCCCCATAATCCAATCAGCAAATATGGTTCTACATAAATAAAAATTCTCCATTAAAAAGTCAGATTACTTACTGAAATTTTAATGGAGAATGTTTTAAGAAACCAAACTATTTCATGGTAAAGAATAAGCTACTACCAGTGCGACTCATCAAGTGGTTTTTCAGTTGTCGTCGATTTCACAGCTCCTTTGGCAGCATTAAGAAGCTTTGATTTGTTCTGTTTCGTATCTTTCGTTTTATCCTTTTCAGCTTTATCGATATTTTTTGCATCACTCGCAATACTTTTTGCATCGTTTGCATTTACTTTTCCACCTTTAGCCGTATTTTTTGCATCGTTAGCAGTACTTTTCGCATCTTCGACAGTACTCTTTGCATCATTCACGGTAGCTTTCGTAACCTCTATAGCAGCTTTTGGATTCTTTAGAAACGCTTTTGGATTGGTAGCCATAAATTTAGTAGTGGATAAAACACCTTTTCCTTTTTTTGCAGTTGCTTTTCCTTTTTCAACGGCCTCTTGTCCGTTTTCTATCGTAGTAGCTCCATTTTCTACCGCAGTTACTCCCTTTTTTCCTTTGCTTTTCAAACTTTTGGCTTCTTGCGCCTGAACATTATTTTGACAAATAAATAGTACAATTAGTACAGCGAATAAAATTTTAAGATGTCGGTTCATTTTTCGATTGGGTTTTAAGATGATGGGTTCTATAAATTAATTGATTCTTTGGTCTTCAGGAAATCAGAACCTCTTGGAATGGCTCTTCATTTTTAATCGGTTTATCGTAAATCAAGTCATGACTCAAAACTATGAATGATTTACAACAAGAGATAAAATTAGGATGAGACAAAAAGTGGACAATTGAGAAATAATTCTGAACAGCCTACTTTAAAGTGCTGATAAATAGAAATTACAAAAAAATAAATCAGCATTTTGTTAACTCTATTCAATTTAGTCTCTTCAGACGACTGAATCTGGAATCAAGGTGATTGGATGTCACATCAAAGCTCCCATGGAATTTCGCAAAGAGCTTCTTTTAGTTTTATCTGTAAATTAAAGGATATACATCAATTAAAAAGTTGTCGCAGTTCAATTCAGGAGTCGATGCGCTTCAGCCTTAAAATCTTTATTTGCCCCGATCGGTAACGTAGTTTTGTATCGTAACAATTTCAAGATAGCAGCCATGTTATACACAAACTTAAATCACATCGAAAGCGTTGAAGAATACGCAAGAATCCTCAACGAAAATGAAAATGTCACCATCATCTGTGGACGCATGGGACCATTGTGTATTCCGGTTTACCGCATTGCTGAAGAATTGGAGGGAAAATACAGTCATGTCAAGTTTTTCGACATGGAATATGATAATCCTGAATCGTACTTTTTTCATACTTTACCTGAAGTCACTGATTTGATGGAAATGCCGTTTACGCTCTATTACAAAAACGGGCAAGTAGTTAAGGCGACATCAGGAATTCAATCGAAAGCACGGATGGAAGCAATTTTAGATCAGGAATTTGCACCCACAGTTAACGTCTAATAAAACAAAGTAATATGCCAACAACATTAATAGTAATAGGAGTTCTGGTTGTCGCAGTCTTTATTTTCAGAACCATCGCGATGGCGAAAATGAAAAACACGCCGATGGTTGCCGACCACGCCAAAGTATTGACGCTTACCGAACAAAATTTTCAGCAACAAACAAAAAATAAAGTGGTATTGGTCGATTTTTGGGCTACCTGGTGCGCTCCCTGCCGCATGATGGCTCCGGTATTAAATGACGTAGCCACCGAACTGAAAGGAAACTCGCATGTTGGTAAGGTTGACATTCAGCAATACCAGTCGCTGGCCAACAAATTTAAAGTTCGGAACATCCCGACGATGATCCTGTTTAAAAACGGCACAGAGGTCAACCGTTTCGTCGGAATCAAATCAAAGGAATTTTTATTGAAAGAGATGGCGAAAGTAGGATAGGAAACAGTCATCAGTCATTCGAAAATCGCTTTTTCCTAATGACTATTGACTAATGACATTAGAATTTATAATCATAAAAATAACAGACAATTAAAAAAATGGAAAAGATATTAATTATTGGAGGGGTTGCAGCCGGAGCAACTGCAGCAGCCAAGGTGCGCCGTATTTCTCCGACTGCACAAATTACAATGCTCGAAGCCGGACCGGACATTTCGTTCGCCAACTGCGGCTTGCCATATTACATTGGCGGTGACATAAAAAGCCGTTCGAAACTGATTTTGCAAAGTCCTGAAAGTTTCAAAGAGCAATACGATGTAGAAGTGTACATCAATACCAGTGTGTCGTCAATCGACCGGATTGGACACCAAGTGAAAACCAGAAACAGTCAGAGCGGCGAGCAGAAAACGTTTGAATACACCAAACTAATTCTGGCACAAGGCGGACGGCCAATAAAGCCAACTATTTCAGGAGCGGACCAGAATCATGTCTTCACACTTTGGACACTGGAAGATATGGATAAGATTTCTCAGTATCTGGAAGAGAAGAAACCAAAAAATGCGGTAGTTGTAGGCGGCGGATTTATTGGTCTCGAAATGGTGGAAGCCTTGGTAAAACGCGGTTTGAAAGTGAACGTGGTGGAAATGATGCCTCACGTAATGGGCATTATGGAAGCCGAAACCGCCGGATTTATCGAAAATGAAATGCTTTCGTACGGAGTTGGAATTCATACAGGTGCAGGTGTAACCGAAATTGGATCACGCTCGGTGAAACTCGACAATGGGAAAGTGCTTGATGCTGATATGGTGTTACTATCGATAGGCGTTCGCCCAACCCTGCAACTGGCTAAAGACGCCGGTCTCGAAATTGGTGAAGTTGGCGGATTACTCGTGAATACACAATTACAAACTTCCGATCCCGACATTTTTGCCGCAGGCGATATGGTCGAAATCGAGCATCGTGTAAACGGTCAGAAAGTACGCATTCCGTTGGCCGGGCCAGCAAACCGTCAGGGACGAATTGCTGCTGAAAATGCGTTGGGCGGAAACCATTCGTACAAAGGTGCAATCGGAACTTCGGTGGTGCGTGTTTTCGAAGCGGTTGCCGGAATAACCGGATTTTCCTTCAAACAGGCTCGTGCCGCGGGATTGGATGCTGATGCAGTTGTCGTTCACAAAGAACATCATACTTCCTATTATCCGGGCGCTGAAACGGTAACCACGATGTTGATATACGATCGCAACACAGGAATTATCCTCGGTGGGCAAACGGCAGGCTATAAAGGTGCTGACAAACGTCTGGATGTGATTGCAACTGCAACCGCAGCAAAACTGACGATCAGCGATCTGGCTGACATTGACTTTGCGTATTCTCCACCCATCGGAACAGCCAACGATGCCATTAACATGGCTGCATATACTGCCGAAAACCGGATTTCAGGATTCAGTCCGTCCATTACGGTTACTGAACTTGACGCTTTTATCGAAGGGAAAAATCCGGTTTTTGTAGATGTTCGCGATGTTTTCGCTTTCGAAAAAAGTCATGTGAAAGGAGCCATTCATATTCCACTGGAAATCTTGGCAGAACAAATCAGTACTATTCCTGAAGGTCGTCCGGTAATTATTTACGACGAAACCGGTAAAAAAGGACATCAGGCGCTTCGCACCTTGTTGGGAGCAGGTTTTAAAGATGTGACCAATATTTCAGGCGGACATACCTCTTTGCAACGACAAGCCCGGACGGTTGGGTTTAAACATATTCAAATTGATCTTTTACCAGTCGAGCCAAAATCGCTGGAAGAAGAAACTTCGAAAACTGAAGAAAAGACGGTGGCAAAAGTCAAAGATGAAAATTCGCTGATTGTTGTTGATGTTCGCACTCCCGAAGAATTTGAAGACGGCGCTTATCCCGATGCCATTAACATTCCGCTGGATGAACTGATGGACCGTTTGGACGAACTGGGAGATAACGCAGCACGCGAAATTGTGGTGTATTGCGCTTCAGGAGCCCGTTCGGCCTATGCGCAGCGAATGTTGATGCAGGTTGGCTATTCCAACGTGAAAAATGGCGGTGGAATTGGCGCGATGATGGCAAGCCGAAACACAAAACCTTCCGGAGCAAGTACTTCAAACGAACCAGTGGTTATTGATGTGCGCACACCGCAGGAATTTGCAGGGGGAGCATATCCCGGTGCGATCAATATTCCGCTGGATGAATTGCAAATGCGAATCATCGAATTAGGAAGTAAGTCACGGGAAATAACACTTTACTGCGCTTCCGGGGCACGTTCTGCTTACGGACAAAGAGGCCTGCAGCAACTGGGTTTCACCAACGTAAAAAACGGTGGCGGTATCATGCAAATGATGAGACAGAGATAATTACAGTCTATAAATTTAAAAACTCACCCCAAATCCGAGACTTCGGACTTCTCCCCTCTCTACAAGTAGAGAGGGGCAAAGCATCGAAGATGCAACGGGGTGAGTCAGTAAAAGACAACTATTACTAATAAATCTAAACCTATGCAAAACGTTTTTTCTTACGTCGATTTCAATCAGAAGATGGAGGGACACGATCGCGTTGCCTTGTTGATTCACAATCCTGAAAATGAAGCTTCAAGGTGTGCTTTTCGGAGTATTGCCGAAGCCATGCACTTAAGCCAGTCCATTTCGGTTTTTGTGGCCGATGTGAGTCAGGCTCAGGATATTCATTCGGTTTACCGAATTACAACGGAACCTTCGTTGTTGCTTTTCGAAAAAGGGAAACTGGTTAATGTGGTGGAAGGTTGCCACGAAAGCGACTACTTCAAAGCCATGATGAATCACGATTTGTCGGGAGAAAAATCATAAAAACGAATAATTTAAATAAATAACTATGTTTGAATCAATTAAGACTCTCTTAGGAATAAAAACTGTAGACTATGCCCAGTTAGTGAAAGAAGGTGCAATCATTTTAGATGTTCGCACCAAAGGTGAATATGGATCCGGACATATCAAGGGATCAGTCAATATTCCGGTTGACCAACTGCACAAAAATCTGAACAAGTTTAAAGACAAAAAACGCCCGATAATTACTTGCTGTGAATCAGGAATGAGAAGTGCTTCTGCAAAGGGAGTTCTGACTTCAAATGGTTTTACCAATGTCCACAATGGTGGCAGATGGTTAAGCCTGAATAATAAATTGTGATAATTATATCCTGATGAAAAAAGTATTAATTCTTGGTGGTGGTTTTGCCGGGATTCAGACAGCCATTGAGTTGCAGAAAACCGGAAAGTTCAAAGTAACCCTGGTTTCTGACCGGGATTATCTGTACATCTATCCGATTTCGATTTGGGTTCCGGTGCGCAACGCCGAGTTTGACGATGTGAAAGTACCGTTGGCTGATATCCGGAAAAAATATCCGTTTGAGGTGATAATTGATAAAGTTAAAGAGATTCACGCTGCCGATCATCAGGTAGTTTGCGAAACCCAGATACTGAACTTTGATTATCTGGTGGTTGCCTTTGGCGCCGATAAAATGAAGCACAAAGGTATTGAGAATACTTTGTCGATTTGTGGTAAACCTGAAGTTTCACTGGCCATTCGCGATGGAATTGATGCGTTAATTCAAAAAGGCAGCGGAAAAATCGCTGTTGGCTTTGGCGGCAATCCCAAAGATAAATCGGCAGTTCGCGGTGGGCCGGGATTCGAATTGATGTTCAATATTCACAACCTCCTGAAAAAGAAAAAAATCAGGCCAGATTTCGAGCTAACGTTCTTTGCACCAATGGAAGAACCGGGCGCCAGAATGGGAAAAGGAGCTCTGCCCATGCTCAACAAATTATTCGACAGATACAAAATTGAAAAGCGTTTCGGTAAAAAGATTACCGGATTTGAGTCAAAGTCGGTTGTTTTTGAAGACGAATCGAAACTCGAAGCCGACCTGATTCTGTTTATTCCCGCCTCAGCTGGACACAGTGTACTTCAATCGAGCGATTTGCCGCTAACTGAAGCGGGATTTATCGAGATTGACAATTTCTGCCAGGTTCGCGGAATACCTGATGTTTATGCGATTGGCGACATTGCTGCCATCGAAGGACCTGAATGGATTGCCAAACAGGGGCACATCGCCGAATTGATGGGGCAAAATGCAGCTCACAACATCATCGAATCGGAAAATGGAACAACCAACAAAAAAGGTTATCAGGAGCACCTGAATATTCTGTGCGTGATGGATACCGGTGATGGCGCTGCCTTTGTTTTCAGAAACAGTACGAAATCATTTCTGATCCCGATGTCCATTGTTGGTCATTGGATGAAAAAAGGTTGGGGAATGTATTCGAAATTAACCAAAGTCGGCAAATTTCCACGTTTGCCCGGAATGTAAACCCAGAACAATTATGATGAGAGAAGTGTTAAAGGTGTTGGTAAGCAACAGGATGATCATCCTGTCGATATTGGGAGTTTCTATGTATTTAGGTATTTCTCAATTCCATATTTCGTTGTGGTACATCCTTTTTTATGGCATATTTCTGGGAGTAATTTTCGGAAAAGTATTTTGCCGGTGGGTTTGTCCAATGGGCTTGATCATGGAAATGATGATGAGTATGGGTGGTGAAGATGGTAAAATAAAGCAAATGTACCAATACCATAAAATTGGGTGCCCGATTGCCTGGATCTCAGGATTACTGAATAAGTATTCAATATTCAGGATAAAATTAAACGCTGAAACATGCAAAACCTGCGGTATTTGCGACAAACAATGTTATATCGTATCAATGGAACCTGCAAAATTCAGCTTGTACAAACCAAAAATGATCGCTCCGGGCGACAGTTATACCTGTTCTAAATGTTTGAAATGTGTAGCATCTTGTCCAAACGGAAGTTTAACCTACAAAGTTTAATCAACTTCCAATTCAATTTTTGCCACTAAGCTAAAAGCACCATCAAACAATTGATAACTTAAGTGAATTTTACAAATATAAATTTGAGTTCAAAAGGGTGATTTTATTTCTGAAGAAAATGATTTTTTAGAAATCACCAAAATTTAACGAAGGAGGGTATAAAATGGGTAGTAATGATACCGTATCAACAGATGTGCTAATAATTGGAGGCGGACCATCTGGTT
>Ga0208789_1000848_pt1 | contig 22365 bp, 20 predicted proteins | sample Methanotroph_Enr_FD_187368 | JGI IMG/M metagenome (GOLD analysis project Ga0208789, IMG submission 187368) | Enriched soil microbial communities from Old Woman Creek wetland in Ohio, USA - Methanotroph_Enrichment_5 (SPAdes) (version 2) | ecosystem: Environmental > Terrestrial > Soil > Wetlands...
ATTTCTTCGGCCGCTGCGAAATCCGGGCAGTTGAGGACGTGGTGCACCCCGTATTTTTCCCTAATCGCCGCACCAGAGATGTGCACAGCGGTATCGCGGATCTTATCTATATCTTTTTCGATCTGAGCAAAAACGGCTGCCTTTTCCAGAAAACGCATATCCATGTTCACACGGTTCTGGGCATAAACATATTGATAGAACGGGTCCAGATCGGCCCGCATTTTCTTGTAGTTCTCGGTATGGGCAAATATCCGCGCAAAATCCATATCCGGGCAGCGAACGGAGGCGGCTTCACGAACGAAAGCGAATACCTCTATGCCGCAGCGTTTGAGTATCTTTTTGGCTATATAACCCGCCCCAACGATGGCGGCGGTGTAACGGCCGGAGAAAATGCCCGCCCCGATAGCATCATCATCAGGGCCATATTTCATAAAGCTGGCATAAGAAGCGTGGCCTGGCCGGGGTGTGCGGTTAGTATCCTGGTACTGCTTGACATGAACAAAGTGGCGGTCAAGGTTGGGGATGAGCAGGGTTATCGGGGTGCCGTTGGTGTGGTTCTTGTTGTCGGCACCTTCGATGGTATCGGCGGCGTTTAGGCCGGTGTAGAGGATGGGCAGGTCGGGTTCTTTACGGGGTGACGAAAGCTCATCGGCGCCGGGCTTTCGCAGGAGCAGATCGCCGTAAATTTCCTGTTCAGTTAAGAGCATACCCGCGGGGGCACCCTGGATGTGGGCTGTGAGCCCTTCCTGATAAGAACCGCCTGCGATAGCTACCTGGAATAACTTGCCTAAATTACAGCCGAACATAAAAACCTCCTAAGTGCGCCGCAAATATACATAGAAAAAGCCGGCAGGAAAAGGGAAAATTGAGAAAGCATGAAATCGCGGCGATATTATGCTAAAATGGGTCACCAGGGAACCGATTATGGATAATGATAAACTAGAAAAATATTCATCCGCCATTACGCTTTCAGATATGGAAGTATTCGTATTTCCAGAGCTCATGTATGCGCTTCTACTTGCAAATGTGATGAGCCCGGCGATATGGCGATGGCGGGAGCTGGAAACTTTCAAAAAGCTGGCCAAAAAGACTCCGCTCAAGAAGTTTATGAGAATGAAGCAGTTCATCATGGACGAGTACGAGTTTAACCTGGACCTGGAGACATGGGGCCTGACCAGCAAGAGCATGGAACTGGCGAGGTTTGAAAAATATATTTCCGCAGGGCAGATCGCACAGAGCAACGGCCTTTTCGGGTACGAGGGCGACAAGTACTATTTTGATGTTGATATCCGCAAGCACTTCGGGCTGGACGCTTACGACTCAGATGTGATACCGTACTGGAAGACGGAGACGGTCGAGGCGATGGACGCGTTTCGCTTCAAAAAAGGCTATAAAACCGGCGCGGGCGAATGCGTGTCGCTCTCATCGCTGTATATGGCAGCGGCTTTTGTAGTCTGCGGCATACCTTTAGAAGACTTGTATGCGGTGCTTACACCACTCCACAGCCAGAATTATATCGATATCGAGGACGGCATACTCACCAATAACCGCCGAATAGTAACACGGGCAATGTGGTTTAACGGCACAGAGCTTTCTATGAAGGCCCAGCGGGCATTGAGGAACGAGCAGGTAACAGTGGTGGCTCATTGCAGTGGATATACACACTGCGTTTACGACGAGGCGACAATCGACCCGGCGGCATTTAAGCATCTTGACGGCAGGCTGCGGGCATTTTGTTCGGCCAGTCTGGATATGGGCATGTTTGCTAATTTCCTCCGTGCCCAGACAAAATACCAGAAATATATGCAGTTCTGCAAAGATTGCCACGGCCAGGCCAGATTCGTGCCGGCGGAGACGCTATTCTCGTATGAGCACGGCTCAGATATGCGGATATGCACTAATACCCATGAAAAGCTCCTCGACGAAGTGCATGATGAGGATTGGCACGGCTACGAATTGCCCAGGCGGATACGGTGCGACAGGCTTACCGAATTTCTCGCAGGCAATAAGCTTGACCCGCGAAAAAGCGAAGACCGGGAAAAACTGGCGAAATTCGTGCAAGGCATAATCCCCAACCCAGCCAAATTTGCCGGGGACCTGTATGAATTTGTGCATATCGAGCCGCGGCTGCCCGGGTTGGATAAAAAATACGTTAAATCAAAGCCGATAGAGATCAATCCACAGTGGGATAGATTTGAGGTTATCGACTACCTGGAAAGCATACGCGGGGAAAACGAAACCGCCGACCTGGCTTTTTACGCTTACCGGGATATGACCCGCTGTCTGTGGGAACCGTTCGTCAAGGCGGCGATCGAAAGAAATCCGGTGTCCATAGAAGCGGCTAAGAATAAAACGGCCCAGGAAACCTACGATTGGCTCTGCTTAATGCCCAATGAATCCATCTACGAAGGGCAGCGCCTGGCCAGTCCGGACGAGTTGGCCAATTACGGCCGAGGCGACGGCATCGAAAAGGCGTTTACCTTTGCAAATATTCTGATGGCCAAAATGCCCGCTGAAGAGGTGCAGATCACCATCGACGGGCCGGATGTGGTGGTGAAAAACTCCAAAGAGTGGCGATTTGAGTCTGCCAAAGGGCTTCAAAAGCAAATAAGACTGGCAAAGGACAGGATAGCTGTTAGGGCGTAACTAGCGGATAGGAATAGCGTATAGGAACAGAACACGGCCTAGCTGCGCTAGACCGTGCCACAAACGCCGCGGTACACGGCCAAGATGGCCGTGCCACACTTTTTAATTCTCACCTTCGTAAACTGGTGTCTTCTCAATTTTGCCACCCGGCACGGAATGAACGCGATAGCCAATAATTTTCCGGTTATTGCGGGCATCCGAACTCGTTGAAGCATCATTTGTAACATAAGGAACGTTCACAACAGTACCCTTCACTACATAGCCGCCACAAATCAACGGAACGGATTCGTAATAAATTACGGGGTCTATTATTAAATTACCGTTTGCACTCTCAAGAGCCTTATCGGCAGCGTTCTTCATATTCGAGCCGATGCCCCAGAACTTAATGTCCTTGCCTTTGACACATTTTTTCTGCTCGAGTTTTGTCAAATCAACATTCTTGCAGTAAATATTCTTGGTCGACATCAAAGTACAATCAGCCAACCGGGTCGAACAACCAGAAAGCAATGATACAAACATACAGAATGTAGCGAATTTTATATATTTCATAATCAACTCCGAATTAGTTATTCCTAACAGGGTGGCCTTCAACAATAAATTTTTCCTGTCCATAAATCAAAGGTATATAGAACCATGTGTACCTTACAACGGCATCAGAAAGCATATAAGAGTTACTGGCTTCTATTGCATTATCTACTGCGTCTTTAAAATTGGGTACTTTGGTTGGGAAAACAACAATAATATGAGAAGCATCTTCCCCATTTACTCGTTCCTTACCATCATCGGTGCAAGTACTGAAACTGCTTAGGTCGATATTCTTTGTTGTTAGCAAAGTAAAATCGCCAAGCCGCTTGGAACAGCCAGACACAAAAACGACACAACAAGTGCCTAATAATAATAAAAACATCCTCATAAAGTCCCTTTCCTATTGTGAGCCGAACGATCTTGCTTTATTATTTAAAACATCCTTTAATCTATCAGAATGTAATAATGTCGCAAATTTTCCACGAATGCTAGATAAAGTCAATTCTTAATTCCTTATTTTTACGTTTTTGCGCCTATTAACAATGCGCGTTGAGCAAGGAAAACTGCTCTATAGAGGTCTTATCTCGCCCTTACAGGGCTTGGCATATGACATTTTTGCCCCATGGCTGCGCTGCGCTCCACCCTGGGCTATCGAATTTAGCCCTTTCAGGGCCAAAGGCAGCATGCTTTTTACAGAGCAGGAAAAACAAAGTTTGCAGGCTGAAACGTTTTCTGTGCGATTAAGCCAGTGGTACTGTTTTTGCATGTTATGGGGCATGAAAAGTATTGGAAAAGACAAAAAGGGATTTAATGTAGCGGTTATTGCGCTTGCGGTTGTGGCGATAATCGGGGCGGCGGCGGTATCACGGTCGGACACGAAAGCCACCGCAAGTGCGTGGGATCAGTTCAAGGCAGAGCCAAACGCAACGCCTGGGGCGGCGGACAAAACACCTACCAGTGACGCGGTTAAAAGGCTGCTTGCGGCAATTGTTATCGTGCTGGTAGTCGGTTCGGCGGCGATATGGGCGAGCAAGAAATATCTGCCTAAGATCGCAGCTGCCAAGGGCAAAAACATCAAACTCATCGAAACGGTAACGCTGGCACCACAAAGACATGTACACATAATCGAGGTGGGCACACAGAAGTTTCTCATCGGCTCAAGCGTCGATTCCGTTAGGATGCTGGCGGATGTAACACTGGCATTGACGGACGAAAACGAGCAAACACAAAAGTAACAGGTGCATAAATTGGGATCATTTAAATATTTCATCGCATTTCTGGTACTGGCTGCGGTATCGCCGGTTTTGGGTGCAGACAGCAATGTGCCCGCGATGCCCGGCGTAGGCGATATGCTCAACGTGATCGATAAAGCCACATCGCCCGACAGCATAGGCACCAAGGAGTGGTCCGGGCCGATACGGCTGGTGATCGTATTTTCGGCTCTTGCGATACTGCCGAGTTTGCTGGTGATGATGACTTCGTTTACGCGGATAATCATCGTACTTTCATTCGTGCGAAGGGCGCTGACAACACAGACGATACCGCCGACCATAGCGATAATAGGGCTGGCATTGTTTTTGACGCTATTTACGATGGCCCCGACATTTTCCAAAATAAATGCCGACGCGATCACACCATACATCGCTAACAAAATTACAACGGACGCGGCAGCGAAAATATCGGCTGGCTACATAAAAGAGTTCATGCTAAAGCAGACCCGGCCGCAGGACCTGGCGGTATTCGTGGAGATGGCCAAGATACAAAGGCCGGCCAGCCCGCTCGATCTGGGCCTGCACATCATTACACCCGCTTTTATCATCAGCGAGTTCAGAACATCGTTTGAAATAGGGTGCCTCCTGTTCATACCGTTTTTGCTGATCGATCTTGTGGTGTCGAGTATTCTGCTAAGCGCTGGTATGATGATGCTGCCGCCGCAGATGATATCGCTTCCGTTCAAGCTGATATTGTTCATATTAGTGGATGGCTGGGGTTTGCTTGCAAAGAGCCTTAGTATGGGATTTAACTAATGGATGCAAATTTAATCTTATACCTGGGAAGATATACACTTGAAACCGCACTGCTGCTTTCGGCTCCGGTGCTGATAGTGTGCACGCTGGTGGGGCTTATAATTTCGATACTCCAGGCAGTTACTTCTATTCGCGATATGACCCTGACGGTAGTTCCCAAGCTCATCGCGGTAGGATTTACTATCCTTCTCTTCGGTTCATGGATGCTGGAGATAACGCTGAAGTTCACGATCGACATTTTTTCGCATATTTCCAAAGTCGGGCATTTCTAAAAAATGGAATTTCTCGTTGCCAAACTGCTGGGTCTGGTGCTGGTACTTACAAGGGTGAGCACGTTTTTCGTATCGATGCCGCTTTTCGAATGGCCTGCGATACCAGCAGCAGTAAAAGTGGCAATGGCGATACTGCTGACGATCTTTTTCGCGATGGTAATGCCTTTGGGATTTAACCCGGGGGATATGTCACTCATCCAGGCAGGTCTTCTGATCTGCTATGAGGCCATATACGGTTTTGCGCTGGGGCTTGCGACCACAATGCTGTTTTCCACTGTCAAGCTGGCAGGCACGATAATCGAACAGGAAATGGGACTTTCAATGGCGGAAGTCCTGGATCCGCTCACGGGCGAGCCTGGCCAGGCGATCAGCACTTTCCTGGAGATGGTATTCATTCTGCTGCTGCTTTCGGCTAATTTTCACCATTGGCTGCTCGCGGCACTTGGTTCAAGTTTTGAATGCTTCCCAATAGGTTCGATCCCGAATATTACCATGCTGGTAACGGGCGTTATACAGGCTGGTTCAGAAATGCTGCTTTATGGCCTTAAACTTGCCGCCCCGATGCTGGCGGCGTCGATGGTGCTGATGATAGTGCTTGCGATAGCTTCAAAGATAATGCCTGAAATGGACATACTGTTCATAAGCCTTCCTCTGAAAATCGCGTTGGGCATGGTTATCCTGGCATTACTGATGCCGTATTTCAATTCGTATGTTTACGAATTCATGCAGATGATGAAGAACATCCTGCCTTTATAAAACATGGACAAAGGCGCAGGCGAAAAAACAGAGAAACCGTCAAGCAAACGCCTCCGCAAAGCGCGAGGCGAAGGGCAGGTTCCACAATCACAGGAACTGCCCGCTGCTATGATAATCATAGCTATAATGCTTACGCTATGGCTCACCGGCCCGGATCTGCTGAGGTGGATACGCGGCGAATTGATACTCGGGATCAATTGTAAAACATCGGTTTTTCAAGGACCCGACGCATTTATGAATTTTGCAAAAGCCAGGCTTATTGGTTTTACGCTGGCGATAATGCCCATGCTCCTGGCGATAACGGTCGCCGCTATCGTAGGCTCTATAACGGTATCGGGACTGAATTTTGCCCCCGGTGCGCTGAAATTTGAGCTTAATAATATCAGTCCCGTCAAAGGTTTTTCGAATCTATTTTCTACGCAGTCAATTATGAACCTGGCCATAAGCATAGTCAAAATGGCGGTACTTTCGGTTGTGGTCTATATTTACCTGCGTGACAAAATGGACGACATTGCGACACTGCGATGGCTGGGCGCTGCCGAGATACTTGCGTCGATATCGTCGCTGACTTTCGGAATCCTCATACGGCTTTCAATAGCGGTGTTCGTAATCGCGGCATCCGACGTGATATACCAGAAATGGAAGTATATACACGACCTGAAAATGACCCGCCAGGAAGTAAAACAGGAGAGAAAAGAAGAAGAAGGCTCACCCGAAATAAAACGCAAAATTCGAACCATGCAGTTCGAAATGGCAATGAAACGCATGCTTCAGGAAGTGCCAAAGGCCAACGTGGTGATCGTCAATCCGACACACGTTGCGGTAGCGATCAAATACGATCCCAAGATGAGCGCGCCGCTTGTGGTGGCCAAAGGGCCCGACCATCTCTGCGAAAAGATCAAAGAGATCGCCCGCTCACACGGCATACCCATTATTCACAGACCGGAATTGGCAAGAGCGATCTTTGGTACCGTAGAAGCAGGCCAGCCCATACCCGAAGCACTCTATGTTGCGGTGGCAGAGGTACTTGCGATGATTTACAGATTAAGAAAACGGCTCTAAAGTTATTGCTGATAAGTGTCTTGAAATTTGCCGGTTTTTAGCGTAGAATATCCGCTAATGCACGGCAGTACACCCTCGACAGATGCGGTAAAGGATTCCCACGGAGTTTTGCAGGAGAGCAAGTCTCCGCGCGCATTCTTTGCGCTTTTCGCAGTGGTGATACTTGCGGCATTTGCAAGCCCGACGGTGGGATTATTAAACGGGATACTGCTGATCGGCCTTTTGACTTTTTCCGGTTGCGCCCTTTTCGCGGCTGTGGTGGTGAGAAAACCCGGCGATATTTTTAACTTTCCGCTTATCGCGGCGGTGATACTTTTTTTACGGCTGGGCCTGGGAGTAAACATTTCCAAGGCGATCCTGCTCAAACAGGAAACAAATGGCCTGGTGAGTGCGGTCGGGCCGATTTTCGGATCGTGGTATGCCGCGGCGGCGTGGTGCGGAATTGCGATAATGCTTGCGATAGCGGGGCTGAGGATTTCAGAGACAATAACCAGATGTGCAGTGGCAAGGCTTGCACAATTCGCGGATAATCAACCGCTTGGGCGTTTTTACCGCGCTTCTATAACAATGGGCAAAATGCTCGGTGCAGATACGGCTGCATGGCTGGTCGTAACCCTTGCCGGAGGATTCGCCGCCGCCACACTGTCCATTATGGAACCTTCAGAAAAATTTGGGATGGGCCTTGTCATGGCAAATTCCGCCCTGACTGCTATGCCGGTGGCTATGCTGCTGGTGTCTTTTGGCATATTGATGAAGAAAGATTTTGTTTGCTCTGTGCCTGCTGAGGCTTGCAATGATGATCATGAGAACATTGGGGCTATACCGGTTGAAAGTGCGGTAATTGACCAGAGGGAAATTGAAGATTTAGACCACCAGATCGAGCCGGGAAGGGATTTTGACCTTAGCAATTCGCATCTTGCCCAGGAGCAGGATTTCGAACCAGCTATTGCCGAGCCTGATGAGAAAAGTTCGATAGCGAGATTTTTCGCCATTAACGATTATTACGAGCCGATCGCGGCGGAAATATTCGCCTGCGGCAAATCAATAACGCTGTTCGCGGGGCAGTCAAAGGATTTTCTGCCTGTTACTGTGCCGGTAAATGTAGCGATTAACCTGGCACAAATGAAAAAAAGATGTCTTGTGATCGACAATGATTTTGGCAGGAACGCTATCGCAGCGGTGTTCGATCTCGACTGCAAGGCCAATGCCGGCAAAGCCGTGCTGACCGATCATGATTTCTGGGTAAGTCCGGCGGATGAAAAAGTTCCGCTTGCAAAAAAGATCAAAAATGCGGCCAAGGCATTTGATCATGTGCTTGTTTATTCGCCTTCGCCGTTCGTGCAGGATCTTTCGATGCTCAAATCCGATTGCTTGGAAGTGAAAAAAATTGCTATCACAATGGGGCCGGTGGGACCACTTTCGGCCCTGCTGGACACGCTCGAAGGTGTGGGCTTTAAAATAATTTACGACGGGGATCTGATCAAAGAAGCAATCTGACCGTCATTCAAAATGGTAATTATTTTCAACCACTGATTAACACAGATTAGCACTGATTTCTGAAATGCAAAAAATAATAAAATCTGTAAAAATCAGCATAAAACAGCAGTTAATTTTTTTGTAAACGGCTACTCAAAATGCAGTTCGACTATGTCCTTATCGTGCAGGATATGCGTACGCTGGACAGACTGGCCGTCATAGACATCTGTTCCCCATGCACGGGCGCTCTTTAATTTATCCGCCAGGTCGCGATGGATCACCTGGGCAAGATCCATCACGTTCGAACCAACCGGAATAGTGAAAGGATCCTTCATATCAGGCTCTTTGCCGGGTGGCTTGGCGTAAATTCGCATAACGTTAAGAAGGCGAAAACACGTCTCAACAAACACATCCAAACCAAAACCTGTCTTTGCGGAAATTTCGACGTATTCAAATGGCCTGGAGGTGAGTTCTTTTAAAGTATCCAACGTGCCCGGCTGGGCGATATCCGATTTTGCTGCCACCACGAAAACCGGCTTTGATATTTCGATGCCGGCAGTCTCGGCGGACGGGATGAGCTTTTTGGAATCAAGGTATTCCAGGCATATCGCCATCTCGTCGAGCGGATCACCCGAAAGATCGACGACTATCGCGATAAGATCACAGTTGCGATATGTGCCCACCTGCTGGGGAGCAACATAATCCTTCGTTATCGGCGGCATGTCCACAAGCTGGATGGGAACGTCTTCGTAATGAGCCATGCCGGGGATGGGCGTGTGAGTGCCAAATGGAAAATCTGTGACGTTTACCTTTGCTTTGGTGAGAGCATCCAGAATTGAGCTTTTGCCGGAATTAGGCGCACCAATGAGTGCCACCTGCCCTGCGCCCTGTTTTGGTATATGAAAAATATCGACTGTCTTTGCGCCGGATTTAGCCTGCCTGGCCTGCCCTTCCTTGATCTCCTTGATCTTGTGCTTAAGTTCAGCCTGGATATGCTCGGTGCCCTTGTGCTTGGGAATAATACGGAGCATCTCCTCAAGAAGCACAAGCCTGTCTTCATCGCTTGTGGCTGCACGGTACTGCTCTTCGACTTTCTTATATTGGGGTGTCAGATTTGCAGGCATTATCACCTCTCGGAGATTTATAACAAAAAAAAGGCACAGGGCTTTTGGCGCCTGTGCCTTCATCTAAAAAAATTACTGAGCAACTGCTGTTGCGATAAGGTCACCGACCTCTGTCGTGCCATAGCCCATCTTGCCTGCGGCAAGGGATTTGAGCTTGTTGGCGACGGTATCACGGACAGCGGCATCGATCTTCTTTGCAGCTGCCTCTTCGCCGAGGGTTTCAAGCATCATCTGGCCCGCGCAGATGGCTGCCAGGGGATTGATGACGTTCTTGCCGGTGTACTTGGGAGCTGAACCGCCGATAGGTTCGAACATGCTCACACCTTCGGGGTTGATATTGCCGCCGGCTGCGATGCCCATTCCGCCCTGGGTGATCGCGCCAAGATCGGTAATGATATCGCCGAACAAGTTGCCAGTGACAATGACATCGAACCATTCAGGATTTTTGACCATCCACATGCAAGTGGCATCTACATGGTAGTAGTCGCGTGCGACCTCAGGATAATTTTTCTTACCCATTTCATGGAATGCGCGTTCCCAGATATCATAAAGATATGTCAGCACGTTGGTTTTGCCGCACAGTGCCAGCGTATTTTTATCACTCTTGCCCTGAGCTTTTTTGCCGTACTTGCGTGCGTATTCGAAAGCGTACTTAAGGCAGCGGTCGACCTGGAACCGGGTGTAGACCGCGGTCTGCGTCGCAACCTCGTTGGGCGTACCCTTCATCATTACGCCGCCCATGCCCACATACGCATCGCCGCTGTTCTCGCGAATGACACAATAATTGATATCAGCGGGGCCTTTATTCTTAAGAGGAGTTTCGACTCCTTCAAAGAGACGAACGGGACGCAGATTAATATACTGATCAAGCGCAAAGCGTGCCTTGAGCAGGATGCCTTTTTCGAGTATGCCAGGCGCTACATCGGGATGGCCGATGGCACCGAGCAGTATCGCGTCGAATTTCTTGAATTCCTCGATTGCTGAATCCGGCAGTGTTTCGCCGGTACGCTTGTACCGCTCGCCGCCGAAATCGAAATCGGTCATCTCAAGCTTGAAATTGAACTTTGCGGCTGCGACTTTCAAAACCTTCACGGCCTCGGCCGTCACTTCCGGGCCGGTGCCGTCGCCGCCCATTACTGCGATCTTATGCGTCTTCATTATTTCCTTTCTTTTTACCACGGATTACCACTGATTTACACAGATTAACATCGCTTTTGTTCGCGACAGCTTCAGCTATGATTTATTCTTTATATGTTCAAGCAGGCCGCCGTTACCGATAATCTCAAGGGCAAAATCGGGCAGTGCATTGAACTTTATTTGGGTTTTTTGTGTTGTGTTGTTTATAACGCCTTTTTTGAAATCGATATCGATCTCATCACCGTCGTTGATCTTCTTAAGGGCGTCGGCCAGTTCGATAACATAGAAGCCGCAATCGATCGCGTTGCGGTAAAATATGCGGGCGAAAGACTGGGCTATTACGCAGCCGACCTTTGCGCCGCGAATTGACCATACCGCGTGCTCCCTGCTGGAACCACAGCCGAAATCGTCGCCGGCAACGATTATATCGCCGGGTTTTGTCTTCTTGACGAAGTTTGTATCAAGATCTTCCATGCAATGAGTAGCAAGTTCCGCCTCGTCATCATTGTTAAGATATCTGGCCGGAATTATTTCATCCGTATTTATGTGATCTCTTTTATATACATGTGCTTTTGCCATGTTTGCTCCTTTTACATGAATTTACGTGGATCAGTCAATTTTCCTTCAATCGCGCTTGCGGCCGCGGTTGCGGGGCTGGCGAGGTACACTTCGCTCTTGGGCGAGCCCATTCTGCCGACGAAATTACGGTTAGTGGTGCTGACGCACTTTTCACCTTCGGCAAGAATGCCCATGAAGCCTCCCAGGCATGCGCCGCACGTCGGGGCAGATATAACGCAGCCGGCATCATAGAAGACATCGAAAATGCCCTCATCTTTGCACTGCTTCCAAATGTTCGGAGTAGCAGGAACAATGATCGTTCGGATCGCGACTTTTTTGCCCTTGAGTATCTGAGCAGCTATGCGGAAATCTTCTATGCGTCCATTTGTGCATGAGCCGATGTAGGCCTGGTCCATCTTGCCGCCTGCGCACTGCGAGATCGGTACGCCGCCTGAGGGCAGGTGCGGAAGAGCGACCATCGGTTCGAGCTTCGAGCAGTCAAATTCTTCTGTCTGAATGTACTGGGCATCCTTATCGGAAGCGAATACCTTATACTCGACCTTATCGACGAGGTGCTCATCGAGGAACTGCTTTGTGATGTCATCGAAACCGATGATACCATTCTTTGCTCCGGCTTCGATAGCCATGTTAGTCATGGTCATGCGTGCTTCCATCGATATATCCGCAAGTGCTGGGCCGACAAATTCCATAGCCCTGTACAGCGCGCCGTCGGTACCGATGCGAGCTATTATGGCCAAGATCAAGTCTTTGCTGTAAACGCCTTTACTGAATTTTCCATTAAGAACAAATTTAATCGATGCCGGCACTTTGAACCACAATTCGCCAGTGGCGATCGAAGCTGCGAGATCAGTCGAGCCGATACCTGTGCTGAATGCCGCAAGTGCGCCATAAGTACATGTATGCGAATCGCCGCCGACGATGACTTCGCCGGGCCTGATGTGGCCTTGCTCGGGCAACAGAGCATGGCAAACACCGGCTTTACCAAGCTGGTAATAATACCGGATATTGTGCTGCTTCGCCCAGCTGTCGAGCCGTTTGTGCAGCTCAGCGGATTTAATATCCTTTGCGGGCTGGAAATGATCGGGCGTGACCACGATCTTCTCGCGATCAAATACCCGGTCGATACCCTTTTCCTTGAGCATCTTAATGGCCGCCGGAGTTGTGACATCGTGGCACATTATGATATCGATCTTTGCGTTGACCAGATCGCCAGCCTTTACGGTTTTATTACCCGATGCATTTGCGAGAATCTTCTCTGTGATTGTCATTGACATTTACTTCTCCAATTTCAAATTGCAAATTTCACTTTTTAAATTTGATTTTGATCCGGCTCCTGCCTGCCTTTATTGGCAGTCATCCGGTTTATCGCGTCGATGTAGGCTTTGGCACTTGCTTCGATAATATCGGTGCTGACGCCTCGGCCGGTGAAGCGATGGTTCTTTTCATCGAGGATCTTGACTGTCGCCTCGCCCATAGCGTCTTTTCCGGCGGTAATAGCCCGGATATTATAATTTTCCAATTTAGGCGCAAGCCCCGTCGCAATGCGTATTGCCTCGTATGCTGCGCTTATAGGGCCATCGCCGCACGCCGCGGCAGTGATCGGCTCTTGCTGCCCATTGATCTTCATCCGCACCGATGCCGTAGGCAAAGTGCCCGTTCCGCAGGAAACATGAAGATACTGCATATCATAGGTATAAGTTACCGTCCGCATTTCGTGACCTATTAATGCGGCAAGATCCTCATCGAAGACTTCCTTTTTCTTATCCGCAACAATAAGGAACTGCTGATATACTTGCTCAAGCTCTTCCTTACTCAATGAATACCCAAGTTCTTCAAGCCTGTGCTTAAGACCCGCCCTGCCAGTGCGAGCGGTCAATATAACTTCGCTTTGGGGCGAGCCTACGTCCTCGGGCCGGATGATCTCATATGTCAGCGGATTCTTGATAAACCCGTCAACATGTATACCGCTGGAATGAGCAAACGCGTTTGCACCAACAATAGCCTTATTAGCGGGCACCGGCATGCCGAGCATCTCCGCAACCATCCTGCTGGTCTTGTAAAGTTCTTTGGTGTTGATCGTTGTTTCGATGCCGAAATAATCTTTGCGCGTGCGTATCGCCATGACTATCTCTTCAAGCGAAGCGTTGCCTGCCCGCTCGCCGATACCGTTAAGCGTTCCTTCGATCTGCCTTGCCCCGTTCTTAACGGCGGCAAGCGTATTGGCCACCGACATGCCAAGATCATCATGGCAATGTGCGCTGAATATCGCTTTGCGGCTGTTTGGCACAGTGGCTATGATTTGTGCAAAGAGATTACCAAACTGATCCGGGATCGCGTAGCCCGTCGTATCGGGAATGTTTATAGTTGTCGCGCCGGCATCGATCATCGCCTCAATAATCCGCATCAGGTAAGCCTTATCCGCCCTGCCGCTGTCTTCACAGAAAAATTCAATGTCATCGGTATAGGTGCGTGCGCGTTTAACCGCCGCCACACCCATTTCAATGGCCCGATCCTTTTTCTCTTCGAGGCTCTTGCCGTATTTATCATCGCGGAACTTGCTTGCGATATGAATATCGCTCACGCCAAGACCCGTGTGTATCCTTCGTCTCTTGGCCGGCTCAAGCGCTTTGCCCGCCACATCAACATCGCCCACGACCGCGCGCGTAAGTCCGCAGATGGTGGCACCCTGAACTTCTTTTGCTATAAGATTCACCGCTTCAAAATCCTGCGGCGAAGATATCGGAAAGCCCGCTTCGATAATATCCACTCCAAGACGCGCAAGCTGCTGGGCAATCTCGAGCTTCTCGCGGGCACCGAGCCTGGTACCAGCTGCCTGTTCACCATCACGCAAAGTTGTATCGAAAACGATCAATTTATCAGCAGACATAAAAGTCTCCCGGGTTATCTAACCCAAAATAGTCTCGCAATTATGCCGTAAAACGGCTTGCATTTCTAGCTTTTTTATGAAAACAGGATGTGATTGTACTGAAAAGGGTTTATTGCGCCTGGCGGCGCAGTAGGATAAGACCCCGGCCGATACCGAAGCTGGAAATGGAAATCACCATGTTAAAATCCGATTGCATGTCAAAATAATAGCGTTTTTAGCCGCCCCGGTCAACAAAATTCACGCCAAAGTTTTAGTTGCAAAACGAGTCGAATCAGCGAAAATAGCTGTTTTGGGAAAAATATGATATTTACGCTTCAGAGATATATTTTTAAGGAACTCCTCAAGGTGTTCGTGCTGGCGACGGTCGCACTGACGCTGATGCTCAGCTTTGGTTCCATACTAAAGCCGATACAGGACTATGGAGTCGGACCAGCAGCGGTTATAAAGCTTCTGGGCTATTTTCTGCCAATCACCCTTACTTTTGTGCTGCCCATCTCCGCCGTTTTCAGCGCAAGCCTTATATATGGGCGTTTCGCAGCCGATAACGAACTCGACGCGTGTAAGGCAAGCGGCATAAGCCTGTGGACATGCATCTATCCCGGAATGGCACTGGCGGTGTGCGTCTCAATCCTGACGCTTTCGTTGAGTTTCTATATCGTGCCCAATTATGTCCACCGCGCCGAACGCGCCATAAAGGCCGACGCGAAACAAATACTATTCCGCAATATCGACCGAAAAGGCTATTACGGTATACCCGGCAACCACGCAAAAGATTACAAGATCTACGCCGATTCCGTCGATATCGAAAACAACCAGCTTGAAGGAGTTATCGTAGCAGAAGTCAAGAAAGGTGAAATGGGCGGCCTGGTTACCGCAAGGAGCGCAAATGTTTTCTTCGAGCCTAAAAAGCAGATGAACGAAGTTACAATTGTGGCTCATGATGTAACAAGATTCGATTCCGGGCGCATAGCTCATTCACGCGAGTTCCCCATGTCCAACCAAATTGGTTCGCTGCTGGTGGATAACATCAAATTTAAAGAGATCGATGAGCTTCACAAGATTCGTTCGGATATTATGCAGTTTTCCCCGGTCCGCCGTCTGGCCAACGAATCGTACCTCCAGCTTTGCGGCGAACTGCTCAAAAACCAGATCGCGTCCAAAGGCCAGCTCCAAAATACATCCACCATACTGAAATTCCGAGCCAAAAAATGCACCGCAGAAGCCGACCAAAAAATTGAGCTTATCGACGATGTCGTTATTGACGAATACTCACTTAAAACAAACGTTAAAACGTATACCTATCATTGCCCCAAGGCTGTAATGCAGGTGTCCTTGGACGAAAATGGTAATGTTTTTATCGAAATGATAGCGTTTGATGCCAAATGGTCCAGGCCTGATGGCACCACGGGTTTAGCCCAGCAGAGCGTTTTTCAAAACCTCCAGCTGCCTGATTCCATAACAACCCAACTCAAACCCACAATACTGGCTACTGTCATGGATATGCCGTCCATAATCCAAAACCCTACCGGGACACTTGGCAACTTGGCCCAGCAACTCTCGGCAAAAATATCCAGAACCTATTCCGAGATCAATGCTGAGATCAACTCACGTCTCGTACTTGGTATAGGCTGTATTGCGTTGATACTCATCGGCTGCGGCCTGGGTATAATCCTTAAAGGCGGCCACCTTCTCACCGCATTCGGCGCCAGTTCGGTACCAGCCGCCATACTCATCATCTGCATGATGATGGGTAAGAACATGGCTACAAATCAGGGCGTCTCGACAGATGCATCCGGCCTGACCCTTATGTGGTCGGGGCTGGGCGTGCTAGTAATTCTCAACTTTATAATTTATCGCAGGTTGCTCAAACATTAAGCATTGAACTGAAATGATAAAAATAATAGACAGATATGTCGCAAAGAACTTCATCATAGGCTACCTCATTGCCTTTAGTGTTCTCATGGGCCTGCGCATAGTTATAGACCTTTTTATCAGCCTTGATGAATTCGCTGAACTGTTCGGCAAAACCGTAAACGGCGTCGAGATCGGTTATTCGGAAGTCTTTAATCATGTAATCACATATTATGGCGCGCAGGCGGCCCTGTTTTTCCGGGATTTTGCCGGAATGATAACTGTGGTGGCCGCAGCATTCTCACTTGGCAAAATGACACGCTCCAATGAACTTACAGCTGTCCTGGCTTCCGGGGTAAGCCTCAAAAGAGTTATCGCACCAATCATTTTCCTGGCGATATTTCTCACAGGAGTTTTGATCATTGATCAAGAGGTGGTTATTCCGGGTCTTTCGGACAAGCTCGTGCGAAGCAAGGATGACATCGCCGGCACAAAAAAAATGGATTTCTGGTTCCTTTTGGACGGGCAGGGTTCATTGGTGAGCGCACCGAATTTTGTTTTGGCCAGCGGCACGCTGATTTCGCCCACGATAATAACCCGCACCAAGATCGAAAAAACATTTATTTATGATGTAACCGGCCGTATCACCGCCGACAGCGCAGTTTATGATTACAATAATAAGTGTTGGGTTTTAAATAACGGTTTGTATTTGCCCAAGCAGGGTGTCCGATTTGACACTTCCGTTTCGCGATCACAGGCTGATATTGAAGCCAAACCAATAGCATCATATCCCTCAGACCTCACGCCGCGTGATATACCTGTCCTGCGGACCGAGCAATACAAGTCGCTGCTCAGTTCACGCCAGCTCGCCGCTCTTGCGCAAAAACAGGCAAAGATACGCGACCTCGCCCAGCTATATAGTCAAAAGCATTTCAGGATAACAGACCCGATCATCAATTTGATCATGCTCATGGTGGGCCTGCCGGTGCTTGTATGCCGCGAACCCAAGATGATGAAATCCGCCATTCTCAAAAGTTTTACTATTACCGCGGCATGCTTCCTTATTACTTTTTTATGCAAGATGATCGCCACAGAAACGATGTTTCACCGCGTTATGCCCGAATTCTGGGCGTGGATACCAATATTTATCTTTCTCCCAATCGCCCTTATCGAACTCGATTCAATGAAGACCTGACCTTCTCTTGTTCACTTTTCATTTATTCTACTAAGCCAGCTTTCTACAACAAACGACAGCAATATAAGGTAATCCAGCTCGCCGATGCTGTAATGTTCATGTTCAACTGTATTGGCCACATAAATACAACCATGACAACCCTTTTCGCCTATGACCGGCACTATCATAGCCGACCGCATCTGCTCGGTCTCACTCTGCTTTGTCACGCGAGGAACCAAAGTATATTCCCGGCGTTCTATCGCATGCGTGATCATATCGTTTAGAAGTATATCCTTTAGCTCGAGCGATTCGCCGGAACGTTTTTTCCCACCATTCCATGCAAAACTTCCTTGTGTATCTTTTCTCAAGGCCATCCAGGCGCAAAAGCCGCTGAACTGCTTAAGCAGCAGTGCTATGAATTCGGGCACCAATTTATCCGGTGATGAAATAGAATTTATTACACGCACCGCGAAAGCGAAATCTTTTAACCGTTTAGCTGCCATCCTGATATGCGGCGCGTCCTCAGCTTCGGGTCTGCGGATTATGGTTTGCTGCCCACCCGAAATCGCAGGTGCATGCGTAACAGTGTCTTCAAGATTAATCGGTTTTTCTTCCGTGCCTAGCGTTTCAAAATTTACGTCAATTGCGAAATCGCCGATCTTGATCACATCGCCGGTCTTGATCTGCGCCCGATGGACAGGCTCATTATTAAGGTATGTTTTGTTTGCTGAATCAAGGTCCTCCACGACCCATGTACCATCTTTTGCGGCGTAGATGACGGAATGAAGTCTTGAAACCGCTTTATCGGGCAAAAAAACCTGACTTCCCGCCTGTCGTCCAATGTATATCGGCCCCCTGGAAAATCGGAGCTCGTTTATCAGCGTATCACCTCTTTTTATGATCAGCCGCATAACATGCCTCCCAATGCCCCATCTGGCCTCTATTATACCCAGCTTTGCTCGAATTAGCAAATATCCGGCAAGTCACATCCACGCTGTCTATTGGTTGATTTGGCCCGGCCTTATGGTATTCTTATTATAAGAAATAGAGTTTTAGAGCATTTTAAGATATAATGTTCTAGAGTTTTTTATGATTATAAATTTTCCTTCTGTCAGCGATCCTAATCCTCGTAGTCTTGCCAGGGTTGTCCTGTTCTCGTTTCTTTTGACATTTATTTTATCCAGGATTCTCGTTTTTGTTATCATGTCCAGGTGGATACCCGATCTCTATGTGCACCTGGGTGGCACACATATACACCATCTTAACCTGGGAATATTCCTATTAGCCGCCACAGGCTCTGCCATACTCTTTTCCAGACCCTCCGGACGAGCACTATACAAATGGGCTGTCATCTATGCCGTCGGTCTGGCTTTGACCTTTGATGAGTTCGGAATGTGGGTACACCTCGGCGGCGGCTACTGGCAGCGCGCAAGCTGGGATGCTATTGTGGTTATCGCCACAGTACTGGCACTTATAGCGTACATACCCCCCAGCAAGGAACGCAAAGGCATTCACTGGGCGGCTTTTTTGGCCACTGTGATCCTTGTTACGATATTCTTTTTTCTGCTCAATAAATCATTCAATTACGTACAGCATAAGGCCGGGCCTAGATTTCATCAGCTCGAGACCGAAGGACCTGTATAAAATCTATTTGCTAATCAAAGCCGACTTTGCTATATATCGCAAAGTTTATACTTATTTGGTCAAAGGAACTGTTAGATGGTTGTCTCCAAAAGCTCCTCGGTTGCGAAAAAACAACGTGTTATCATTCTCGGCGGCGGTCCAAACCGCATTGGCCAGGGTATAGAATTTGATTATTGCTGTGTTCACGGTGCTCTTGCGGCCAGGCAGATGGGTTTCGAGGCGATAATCGTCAACTGCAACCCGGAAACGGTCAGCACAGATTATGACATATCAACTCGGCTTTACTTCGAACCCATGACCGTTGAGGATGTGCTCAACATTGTCGAGGTAGAAAAACCACTGGGAATAATCGTCCAGTTCGGCGGTCAGACTCCCCTTAACCTTTCGGTGCCACTGGAAAAAGCTGGGGTACCGATTCTTGGTACAAGTTCCGATTCAATTGATGTCGCCGAAGACCGCGAACGATTCAAAGTCCTCATCGAAACGCTCGGTCTTCGCCAGCCGCCAAATGCTACAGGTTTTGATTACCCAACAGTAAAAAAAATCGCCAACAAAATTGGTTATCCAGTTTTGGTCCGCCCCAGCTACGTCCTCGGCGGCCGAGCAATGGAAATCGTCTACCAGGATGAAGAGCTTGAGCAATATATGGCAAAGGCCATCGACGCCTCACCCCAGAGGCCGATATTAATAGACAAATTCCTCGAAGACGCAGTCGAAGTCGATGTTGACGCTGTCTGCGACGGTACAGATTGCACCATCGGCGCTGTCATGGAACATATCGAAGAAGCAGGAGTCCACTCGGGCGATTCTGCCTGTGTTATACCCGCCCAGCAGCTCTCGCCCGCGGTGCAGGATGAAATTCGCAGGCAGACCTTCATGCTCGCAAAAGGACTCAATGTCGTAGGCCTGCTCAATATACAGTTCGCAGTTCAAAAGAACACGGTCTACATACTCGAAGTTAACCCCCGTGCTTCCCGGACGGTCCCGTTCGTATCAAAAGCAATCGGCCTGAGCCTGGCCAATATCGCTACACAGGTAATACTGGGCCGTAAGCTCAAAGATATCGGCTATACTAAAGAGATCATTCCCGCCCACATCTCTGTAAAAGAAGCTGTCTTCCCATTCGCCAGGTTCGAAGGCATAGATACGCAGCTTTCACCCGAAATGAAAAGCACCGGCGAAGTTATGGGTATCTCCGATGAATTCGGTCTGGCATTTGCCAAGGCGCAGATCGCCGCCGGACAACAGCTCCCTACTACAGGCAATGTTTTCATGTCCATCAGCGACCGTAATAAGGTCAAAGCGATACTCCAGGTTGCACAGGACCTCGTAAAACTTGGCTTTACAATTTATGCCACACGCGGCACCAGCAAATGGCTCGACGCAAGCGGCATTTCAAATAAACTCCTCAATAAAGTCTCCGAAGGCCAGCCCAATGTCGTCGATATGATCATCAACAAGAATATCGGCCTTATAATAAACACTCCTTCCGGCAAAACCCCGCGAAAAGATGAAGTGAAAATCCGCTCCACAGCATGGCTCCGCGCGGTACCTATCGTTACTACCGTCCCAGGTGCTACAGCTTTCGTTACCGCAATCGCATGGCTCCAGAAAAAGCCATTCTCAGTAAAAACTATACAGGAATACGCCACCGAAACGCATGGCTGATAATTTTTCAAGTCCGGTATTGCATGTTTACAAGAGTTTAGGTATAGAATACTGAAAATCAGGCTATAAGCCGGGCCAAATATGGCAATGGTAAACCGTGGGATTGAACCACGGTTTTTTTTTGGAGACATTTTGAAAACGTCCTCACAAAAACAAGGAGCGGCACTGGTTTCGGTGCTTTCAAATACCGCGCTGGTGATAGCCAAGCTGTTTATAGGCCTGGCCATCGGCTCAGTCTCAGTCATCTCGGAGGCCATCCATTCAACCGTCGATCTCCTGGCCTCAATTATAGCATTTTTCGCTGTGCGTAAAGCTGACCAGCCTGCTGACGAACAGCACGCGTTCGGCCATGGCAAGTTCGAGAACCTTTCCGGCACGATCGAAGCCATCCTCATCTTTCTCGCAGCGGGCTGGATTATTTACGAAGCCATCCATAAACTCCTCGTACCAATCGCACTGGATAACCCCGGCTACGGCATAATCGTCATGGCCGCCTCTGCAATCGCCAACATTGCCGTTTCGAAAATGCTCTTCAGGGTTGGTATTAAAACCGATTCCATCGCTCTCAAAGCAGACGCCTGGCACCTCATGACCGATGTCTATACCTCGACCGGCGTTATGGCAGGACTGATCCTTATATGGCTGGGCGAAAAAGTATTTATCGGATTCCACTTCCACTGGATCGATCCCGTTGCGGCAATACTCGTTGCTTTATTGATCATCAAAGCCGCGTGGAAGCTCACTATGGAGTCGGTCAGCGATTTGCTCGACCAGAGTCTTCCCCCTGAAGAAGAGGAATGGATACGCCTGCGGATTAATTCCATGCGCCCCCGCGTGCATGATTTCCACCACCTCCGTTCGCGTAAAAGCGGCTCAACCCGCTTCGTCGAATTTCACATAATAGTCGATTCTTGCATGAGTGTAGGCCAATCTCATGAGCTCAACGACACCCTCGTAAGCGAAATAAAATCTCGCTTTCCAGATTCGAAGATAATGATCCACATCGAACCCAACACAGCCAATTAAAAAAGCCCGGCTGCTAACCGGGCTTTCGAACTTTTCTCTGTTTCTCTGTAGCTGAATTTATCCCGCCTTATGATCGAGGAAGCCCTCAAGCTTTCTGGCTCGCACCGGATGCTGAAGCTTGCGTATCGCCTTGGCTTCAACCTGCCGAACACGTTCGCGGGTAACCTTGAATATCCTGCCGACCTCTTCAAGTGTGTATGTATAGCCGTCGCCGATACCATAACGAAGCTTGATGATCTCGCGTTCGCGATACGTCAGCGTCTTAAGAACCGAGTCGATGCGATCCTTGAGCATTTCCTGCGTAGCCGATTGAACCGGCGACTCAACATTTTCATCCTCGATAAAATCGCCGAAGTAGCTGTCTTCGCTTTCGCCAACAGGCCTGTCAAGACTTATCGGGTGCTTTGATATTTTGAGCACGCGCCTCGCCTCGGCCACGCTCATGCCCACTTCCTTTGCGATCTCTTCGATAGTCGGCTCACGGCCAAGTGATTGGAGCAGATTCTTGCTG